>Ga0196971_1000037_pt1 | contig 143275 bp, 128 predicted proteins | sample S1v_1013CmetaG_FD_148660 | JGI IMG/M metagenome (GOLD analysis project Ga0196971, IMG submission 148660) | Soil microbial communities from Anza Borrego desert, Southern California, United States - S1+v_10-13C | ecosystem: Environmental > Terrestrial > Soil > Desert | place: USA: California...
CCATACTTTGAGAAAAAGAAGAACGCGCATACAGCTAGAAATAGAACACTGGTAATCTGGAAGAGCCAGCCAAAATTCTTAAATGCGAAGCCCATTATTGCCTGCTCACCCTTTAAGAATGCCTCTGGTGCCACAACTCCCAATAAAATTGCCGCTACAAAGATGATTGACATAGGATAAAAAATCTCTTTCCTGATCTTTGCCTTGGTTTTTAAATTATCCAAATCGTCATGCCCCCTTTTCTGATTTGCAATCATTAAAGGATTTCCTAGCCAGGAATTTTATTACTTATACATTATTTCATTATTAAGCCATATTAGTGACTTCCCGGCTCCTATTCCTCCTGATAACTGCATCTTAAGTAATATTTTAAACATAAACCGTCAATAAAAAGCCTAATTATTGCATTACACCATAAGAATATATAAAATAATGTCAGAACTATGACATTATTTTATATGTAATTGTTTTTATTTTATAATATTCATTTATTCTGAGTTATTAAATCGTAAAATTTTTCATAATGCAAATATCGAACTTGAAATATTTTTGACGTTTTACCACCAGGATCCCTTCAGATTTTTTAGTATATCGAGTTCATAGCAATTTTTTATTTTTTTCAGTAAGCCTATACCCTTATCGCAATAATCGACCACCTGATCAGTAAGGTACTCCGAAAAGAACTCCTTCAGTCCCGGATAGAAATCCATATTTTTTCTGATCTCGGCTTTAACCCTGTAAATAAGTGCCTTTTCATAAGGGCTCTGCATTATTTCCGAGTATTTCTCCGCCTTTATCATATATGACAGGGCATCCTCATATCTGCTTTCTTTTACATACAGCAGCGCCATATAGCCATAAGCGGTAGAACGGCTCCAGAATGAATTCAGCTGCATGAACGCTTCGATGGCGCCTGACAGGTACGATTTTGCCTTTGCATAGTCACCCATGTCATATGCAGCCTGTCCTGCATTTGTGCTGAATATAGGTATGCCCCTTATTACATTTTTTTCCCTGCATATGGCTATGGCCTTGTCATAGTATGACATGGAGCTGTAAAACTCCATGCTGCGCCTTTTACTCTCACCGATGAAGTTATAGCAGGCTGCAATGTTAAGTATATACTTTTCCCGGTATTCGAGGGATTCAAACATGGAGATGGCCTGCTTCAATATGTTTTCTCCCTCCGAGAACCTTCCGTCCATAATCCTTTGCATACCTTTCAGCCTTAAAAGTATGCAGAGCTCATCTCTCAGGCAGCACTTCTCCGCAGTCTTGATCGCTTCCTCTATATACCCTTCCATCAGCCCGGTATTAAAGGTATTGATACAGAAATATATCATCTGTTTGTAACCCTTGATTGCCATACTGTAATCCTCAATCCGCAAGGCGTGATCAGTCATATCCTTTATAAGAGCAAGTCCCTGTTTGTAATTTCCCGATCTTATGTATCCCCTTCCGACTATATGCATAAAGGACAGCTCTATTTTTTCCAGATCCTTGTTATAACCTTCCTCATTCTTAATTTCCTTAATAAGCTCCCTTACCTTGTCAAGGTCCTTTGTCAGCTGTTCTTCACTTATTTCAAGAATACCGTCCTCATCTGCACTTCCTTCATTAAATACAGGGAATATCTCATGATTGATCCCCAGATACTGCTCCAGATTCTTTATGGTATATTTCAATGCAGAAAGCCGGTAGCCTCCATTGGTAAAATGATATATAAGCTTTGAATATAGAAGAGTGTCCCTCTTGTCTCCTCTTAACCTGCTCTCAAGGAGCTTTGCTATCCTGGAATGGAGTATCCTTCTTTTGGACACCGAAAGCTGGGAATAGACAAATTCCCTCAGCTTCTGATGAGTAAAGGTAAAGCTTACATTCCTGACCTCTCCTATTTCCTTAACAAGATTCTTTTCCTCAAGCTCCCCTATTATATCCAATAGCTCCAGTTCACTTTTCCCGCTGACCTCAAGCAGCTCTTCCAGTGTAACCATATCGAAAAAGAGGGAGATGATGTTCAGAATTTTCATTCCTTCATCTGATACGCTCAGGAATCTGCTCTTTATTATGTCCTGCATCTTGGGCGATATAGAGTAAAGCTTCTCATTATGTTTAAGATTGTTGAGAAATTCCACTATAAAAAAGGTATTACCCTCCGTTTCTCTATATATCGAGTTCCCCAGTTCAACATCTATATCAAGATCAGGCATCATTCCGCTGGCAAATTCGATAGTCTCCTCTCTGTTGAATCTATTAAGCTCAATCATCTGAATGGACTCATTGACCCTGGAAGCAACAATGAACCTCTCGATTCTTGCCCTTTGACTTGTTCTTGCTGAAGCTATAAAAATCAGCGTTTGATTTTTATTATCCATTATTATGTCATTCATTAAAGAGAGACTCATAGAATCTATCCACTGGATATCTTCAAATATCAGCAGTATTTTCTTTTTACCGGATACATGCTTGAAAATGTCAATGATGGCTTTTTCAGCCGCCTGATACTTCAATATATCTATCTGTTCTATAGGATTTTGCGCTACATATTCATCCTTTATTGCAAAAGCCGGAAATATCTGACCAACGATCCTCTGCAGCAGAACAGGAACCTCAATTTTCTCCTCCTCAATCACCCTGGATAGCTGATATAATATGTCACTCCACGGCTTAAGCAGGTAACTTTCCTCTGCCTGATAGCAATTGGTCTTCAGAATTATTGTCTTTTCATCCTCTACAACCTTTAAATGCCTGTTGATCAGCGCAGTCTTACCAAGGCCCGCCTCCCCCATGATCACAATTGACCTTCCTTTTTTCTCACTGATAAACCTGTAATAATTCTCGCCAAGAAACCTCAACTCTTTCTGCCTTCCGTAAAAGAAGCCTTCCGCCTCATTTCTTGAGAAGGTTTGCCTCGCAGCCTTTTCTTTCACGATCTCCCCGAATAGTTCATTTGTCCTCTGGTCTGGTGTAATCGAAAGCTCTTTTTTCAATAGCTTTGTAAGCTCATTATATACATCTATGCTCTTCTCATACAGCCCCATCCTTCTGTATGCATTCATCAATATCCTATAGGCTTTCTCATTGAACTCATCGACTGCAATGAGGTTTTTGCAGAAAAGCTCAACCTCTGTGAGCTTTTTTTCCTTTATGCACTTCTTTATCTGTTTATGAAGCTTAGTGATATATAAATCCCTATATTGATTTCTGACTGAGAATATCCATTTGTCAAAGCTGTCGGCATCCTTCACCAGAAAGCCCTCAAGATACTCACCCTCATAAGCCTCTATGCTTGTACAGCTATCATCCTTAAAAAAAACATCAACATCCGATTCAAACGTAATCTCCGGATTCAGCATGATTATTGCACGTTTTGGGGATACCAACACATTGCCCTCAAAGGTTTTGTTCACTATGTACATCGCATTTCTCAGGCTCTTTTTTGCAGTCTCCTCTTCCACCGATCCCCAAAGCATTTCCACAAGGATATCCCTGAAGCATTGCTTTTTGAGCACGAGATAATAAAAGAGCGCCTCCGCCTTTTTATAAGGAAATATAATCCTTTCACCATCCTTAAAAACCTCCGGAGTCCCAAAGAACTTACATCTTATAGCTGTCATAAACCTCATCCCCTCATTAATCATCACTAATTTAATTATAAATCAAAAAACGTCAATAGAAAACCTAAATTTGTTTTTCTATTGACGCAGATATCAGAATGTGTCTTAAATAAGATGTTGGTTTTCAGTCGCTAGTCACTGGTCACTAGTCTCTAGATTCCCGGGTATTCCTTATGAGTGTAAGCTTAGCAAAGCCTTCGAAGCCCTGCCCTAACCTAGTGACTAGAGTCTAGTGACTAGTGCCTGAAAATGTGACAACGTCACATTTTTCCCATATTATAAACCCTTATCTTTTCCCGGGCATCGCCGGCGCCGTATCTTTTTGTTGCTTCCAGGAGAGCTTTTGCCGTATCCAATACCGTTATGACCTCAATATTCTTCTCGATTGCCGCTCTTCTTATAATAAAGCCGTCTCTTCCCATATCCTTACCCTTGGTCGGAGTGTTGATCACTATGTCTACCTTCATATTCCTTATTTCATCCAGTATATTAGGCTTTTCCTCCTTCAGCTTTCTTATTGCTCTTACCGGCATCCCCGCATCCTTCAACAGCTTTGCCGTCCCCCGGGTCGCAGCAAAGCTGTATCCCAGTCCTGCAAATTCCTTTGCAACAGTTATGAATTCAGATTTGTCATTGTCTCCTATTGTTGCCAGTACAACTCCTTTGTTTTTCTTCAGCAGCATTCCCGCTGCCATGAACCCTTTATACAGGGCTTCAAATACATCAGCCCCTATACCCAGCACCTCTCCCGTAGATCTCATCTCAGGCCCCAGGGAAACCTCAACTCCAGGAAGCTTCTGTGTAGAAAATACCGGCACCTTTGCAGCTACAAGCTCAGGCTCCTTATAAACTCCAATACCGTAGCCAAGCTCCGACAGCTTCTCTCCCATTATGACCCTGGTCGCCAGCTCAACTACCGGAACACCGCTGACTTTGCTTATATAGGGAATCGTTCTGCTCGCTCTCGGATTTACCTCTATAACATAAAGCTTTCCCTCAAATTCAATAAATTGGATATTTATTACGCCCTTTACCCCAATATCCAGAGCAAGCTTCCTTGTATAATCAAGTACCTTCTCTTTGATATCCACAGAAATATTCTGTGCCGGATACAGGGTTATACTGTCTCCCGAGTGTACCCCCGCCCGTTCAAGATGTTCCATTATACCCGGAATCAGAACTTCTTCTCCGTCACTGACCGCATCTACTTCGATTTCCCTCCCCATCAGGTATTTGTCTATCAGTACCGGATTCTTGCTGTCCTTACGGAATGCATTCTCAAGGTAGTGCTTCAATTCCTCCCCGCTGTGTGTGATCTCCATACCCTGCCCACCAAGTACATACGACGGCCTTATTAGTACAGGATAACCCAGCTTTTCCGCTTCACTGAGCCCTGTATCAACACTCCAGACAGCCGTACCTTTTGGTCTTTCAATCTGAAGCTTCTCAAGCAAAGCATCAAATTTCTCCCTGTTCTCTGCAGCATCAATCTGTTCTGATCCGGTCCCCAGTATCCTTACATCCTTTTTCCCCAGGAAACTGGCCAATTTTATAGCAGTCTGCCCTCCAAACTGAAGTATGACTCCTTCAGGCTTTTCCTTTTCAATTATGTTCAGAACATCTTCTTCTGTAATAGGCTCAAAATAAAGCTTATCAGAAATGTCAAAATCAGTGCTTACCGTTTCAGGATTGTTATTGATTATGATCGTCTCAATATTCATTTTTCTCAATGCCCTCACCGCATGAACGGAAGCATAATCAAATTCGATCCCCTGCCCGATCCTTATAGGTCCTGAGCCCAGTACCAGCACTTTTCTCCTGCTGCTTACGCAAACCTCGTCGCAGGCATTATATACAGAATAGTAATATGGAGTCAGGGCTTCAAATTCCCCGGCACAGGTATCTACCATATTGTAAGATGGTCTGATGCCCCATTTGCTTCTAAGATTGCATATTGCTTCAGGACTTGAACCAAGCAAGCTGCCTATACCCTTGTCGGAAAATCCGTGAACCTTAAGCTCAAGGAGGAAATCCTTCGTCAGCTTATCCATCGTCAAGGCCTTCAACTTTTCTTCCATATCTACTATGTTTTTGATTTTATTCAAAAAGAAACCGTCTATACCAGTTACTCTGGAGATCATTTCAATCCTGTAATTTCTCCGGATCATCTCCGCAAGGGCGAATATCCTTTCGTCGTCAGGAGAAATCACTCTCTTTTTAAGCTCTTCCAGGGAAAGTCCCTTCATGCTTTCATGCTCCAGAGTATACCTTCCTATCTCCAGGGACCGTACCGCCTTCAGGAAAGCTGCTTCAAAGCTGCTTCCCACCGCCATGACCTCCCCAGTAGCCATCATCTTTGTACCTAATAGCCTATCTGCGTTAAAAAACTTATCAAAAGGCCATTTGGGGATTTTCAAAACAATATAGTCAAGAGCCGGCTCAAAACAGGCATAGGTCTTCTTTGTTACTGCGTTCTTTATCTCATCAAGGCCATACCCCAGCGCAAGCTTTGCAGCGACCTTTGCAATCGGATACCCTGTAGCCTTGGACGCCAAAGCTGAGGAACGGCTTACCCTGGGATTTATCTCAATAACTGCATATTCATAGCTTTGAGGGTTTAATGCGAATTGCACATTGCACCCTCCCACAATGCCTATTGCATTTATAATGTTGATAGCTGCACTTCTCAGCATCTGATATTCCTTGTCGGATAAGGTCTGGCTGGGAGCGACCACAATGCTGTCCCCGGTATGGATCCCTACAGGGTCAACATTTTCCATATTGCACACACTTATACAGTTGCCGTACTTATCGCGCATGACCTCATACTCAATTTCCTTCCAGCCTTTTACACTCCTTTCTAACAGCACCTGTCCTATAGAGCTCTGTGACAGCCCATTCTCCAATATTTTCACAAGCTCTTCTTCATTGTTTGCTATGCCTCCGCCGGTACCTCCGAGAGTATATGCCGGCCTTATGATTACAGGATACCCGATTCTGCTGCAGCAGGCTTTACCTTCTTCCACAGCTATTATTATTTCACTTTCTATACAAGGCTGCCCTATCCGCTGCATTTCTTTCCTGAAAAGCTCCCTGTCCTCCCCTTTTTTTATAGCTTCTATAGAGGTTCCGATAACCTTCACACCATATTTATCAAGGACCCCCTTCTCATAAAGCTCCACAGCCAGATTAAGCCCCGTCTGACCGCCCATACCTGCCAGAAGACTGTCCGGTCTCTCTTTGTCGATCACCTGTTCAACTACTTCCAAAGTCAGCGGTTCTATATATATTTTATGTGCGATCTCTTTGTCGGTCATGATAGTAGCAGGGTTGCTATTTACCAGCACTACTTCAACGCCATCCTCCAAAAGAGCGCCGCACGCCTGGGTTCCGGAATAGTCAAACTCAGCAGCCTGACCTATCACAATCGGTCCTGAACCAATTACCAGAACCTTTTTAATACTTCTATCCATCGGCATATCAACACCCCCATTACCTTATTTCCCTCTATATTTTCATAAACCTGTCAAATATACTGTTTACATCCCTCGGACCGGGACTTGCTTCAGGATGGAACTGAACGCTGTATACCGGCAGTTCATTGTGCCTCATACCTTCTATAGTGCCGTCGTTCATGCTTATATGGGTAGCGGTGGTATTCTCCGGAAGCTCCTCAACATAATAACCGTGGTTTTGCGAGGTGATATAAACCTTGTTTTCTTCAAGGTCCTTCACCGGATGATTACAGCCTCTATGACCGAATTTCAGCTTTGCAGTCTTCCCTCCCAGAGCCAGGGCCAGAAGCTGATGACCGAGGCATATGCCGGCTATCGGTTTTTTATCCAGAAGCTGCTGTAAATTATAAATGGCCTCTGTCAAATCAGACGGGTCACCTGGTCCATTGGATAAAAATATCATATCGGGATTCTCCTTCAATACTTCCTTATAGGCAGCTGATGCCGGAAATACGGTCAAAGCGCAGTCCCGCTGGATAAATGACCTTAAAATATTTGACTTTATACCATAATCCAATACTCCTATATGCATCCCCTTTCCGGGAATGGCATACTTCTTTTGGGCAGTGACATTGGATACGGCAGCTTTGTTGCTGTATCCCTGAAGCTTTTCCTTTATATAATCTTCGCCCAGCTCTTCCAGGGTGATAATACCCTTCATCGTACCGCTGACCCTGAGGACTTTGGTCAAAGCCCTTGTATCAACCTGTTCCATTGCCATTATCCTGTTATTCCTCAGATAATCCTCCAGTTTGAACTCACACCTGAAATTATTAGGATAGTCACAGGCCTCCCTTACAATGAAGCCTTTCACATTAGGCCTTCCTGACTCGATATCCTCAAGGTTCAGCCCATAGTTTCCTATCAAAGGATAGGTCATGCAGACAATCTGTCCATGATACGACGGATCCGTCAGAATCTCTTGATATCCTGTCATTCCCGTAGTAAAAACCACCTCACCGACGGCTTCCTGCAAATATCCGAAAGCCCTTCCTTCAAAAATTCTTCCATTTTCCAAAATCAGTTTTGCTTTCAATTGCATAACCTCCCATCCATAAATTTCACGAAAAAAATTTTACATTCATAACTTGAATTCCACAAAATGGTTTCCTTACACAATAAATAAAGGATAGCAAAGAGAAGATTAACTAAACTCCCTTTGTTATCCTTTTGTCTTGCCAAAGCCACTATTTTGGTTTTTTTCCACTCCTGAGGTGGTATCAGCGCATTAATAAGCATCATAGCAATTTCTCCTTTCTGGCCTCACAGGACCAATTTAAAGTTTACTATTATTACGAGTCTAGTTCATTCCTGCTATTTTGTCAAGAAACAATATATCAATATAATACCTTTCCCAAAAAGTCCTTTGTCCTTGGATGTTTGGGATTGTTGAACACCTCTTCAGGATTCCCTTCCTCTACGATCCTTCCTTCATCCATGAACAGAACTCTGCTGCCCACTTCCTTTGCAAAGCCCATCTCATGGGTAACTACGACCATTGTCATCCCCTCAGCCGCCAGCTTTTTCATTACATCCAGCACCTCACCCACCATTTCAGGGTCAAGAGCAGAGGTTGGTTCATCAAAAAGCATCACATCCGGAGACATTGCCAGTGCCCTTGCTATTGCTATCCTTTGCTTCTGCCCGCCGGACAGCTGGTTGGGATAGGCATGGGCCTTATCTTCCAGCCCGATCCTTTTAAGCAGGCTGATAGCAATAGCATCCGCCTTTTCCTTATTAAGCTTTTTGACCTTCCTTGGCGCCAGGGTGATGTTTTCCATAACTGTCATATGAGGAAAAAGATTGAATTGCTGAAACACCATACCCATCTTTTCCCTTAGTTTATTTACATCATTTTTCTTATCTGTAATGGAGGTACCTTCAAATATGATCTCTCCATCTGTTGGCTCTTCAAGAAGGTTGAGGCATCTCAGAAAGGTGCTTTTTCCCGATCCGCTGGGACCAATGATCACGACAACCTCTCCCTGTCCTATCCTGGTATTGATCCCATTAAGCACATGCAGACTGCTGAACTTTTTATGAAGATTAGATGCTTGAATCACCGGCTCTCAGCCTCCTTTCCAATATTCCCATCAATTTTGACAGTGTAAAGGTTATGGCAAAATAGATAGCCGCTGCAACGAGCAAAGGTGAAAAAGGCCTGAAGGTATTGCCTCTTACAGTATCTGTATTGTACATCAAGTCATGTATACCTATAATGGATACAATTGCAGATTCCTTGATAAGTACTATGAACTCGTTCCCCAGAGCGGGCAGTATGTTTTTAAAGGCCTGGGGAATTATTATATTAGTCATCGCCAATCTATGGGACATACCCAGGGATCTGGCTGCTTCCATCTGCCCTTTATCAATGGATAGGATACCCGCCCTGATTATTTCTGCCACATATGCAGCGCTATTAAGGGAAATTGCAATAATACCCAGAGTAAGATCTTCAAAATCTACCCCCACAAGTCTCGGTATCCCATAGTAGACGATATACATCTGCACCAAAAGCGGTGTTCCTCTTACAACCTCGATATATGCCGTTGAGAAGCTTTTCAGCAGCCGATTCTTTGACAGCTTCATCAAAGCGAATATTACGCCTATAATTGCACCGAAAATCACGCCGAAGAGGGATAAAAGCAAAGTTATTGCCGTTCCGTCTACAAAGAAACCATAATATTTATACATGAATGAGAAGTCCACCCTTTACACCTCCAGCGTATTAATTTCGTCTTTATTCTTGTTCCGACAGTATTGTTGCATCTCCTATGAACTTATCTATTGCTCCATCCTTCATCAATTTATCAAGAGTTGCATTAATAGCATCCACCAGATCGGTGTTTCCTTTGTTCACAGCTACTGCGACGCCGTCTTCCTTGCCGAAGGAGATGTCCGGAACAGCAAGGTCCTGATTCTGTTTTGCATATGCTGCAGCTACCGGAGCCACCAATACCACTCCATCTATTTTCTCATTTTTCAGTTCCAGTACCAGGTCTGTTATTTTACTCAGAGCTTTAACCTCTGATGCCTCTATTTTTGTATTTGCAATGTCTTCCTGTACAGTCGACTTCTGTGCTCCGATTTTCATACCTTTAAGATCGTCAACTGATTTAAGCTTACCGGCTACTGCTGCTTTTACAAGCATTTTCTGCTCTGCCTGATAATAAGGGATGGAAAAATCAACGCTCTTTTTTCTCTCTTCCTTTGGTACCATACCTGCGATGATCAGATCAATATCATCAGCCACCAAAGCTGCCAGCAGGCCGTCAAACTTCATATCCTTTATTTCCAGCTCTACTCCCAGATCCTTTGCTATTACTTTCGCAATATCTATGTCAAAGCCTACAATAGTATCCTTACCGTTAATTTCTTTGTGGAATTCATAAGGTGGATAATCAGCAGCAGTTCCAAGTACTATTTTACCTTTTGCCTTTATTTCCTCCACTTTGTTCGCAGCTTTTTGCTCTTCTGCAGGCTTTGAACCTTCAGCAGGAGCTGCTTCACTGCTTGTCTTTGCGCTGCAAGCTGTAAGTGCAAACAGCATCACAAATACCAGTGCAACGGAAATCATTTTTTTTATATTATTTTTAATCATTTTATATCTCTCCTCACAAATTTTGCTTTTATATTTATTCATGTATTTTTATTATTTCTTATGTATATTTAGTCCGTTTTTATTCTCGCTCACGGATAATCTGGGCAGAGTGTTTGCCCCATAGGGCATGTAATAAACAGTCGTACTGCCGGCTTGCAGCATTTGTGCGACAGCCTGTGCTTCCTGCACGCTGCCCACCACCGTGATACCTGAATTCTTCAGCAGCCTCGGGTTCATTGAGGTCACCATGATCACGTTATAGCGTTCAGCTATTTCCGCAATCAGGTATCCTGTGTATTTTTCAACTGTAAAGCCTTCTCTCAGGGCCTTCTCTCTACTGCAATTATCGCTGTAGTCTTCAAGCATCAGCTGCACTTCGTTGCCTCCAAAGCCTTCAATACACTCAGCAAGAAGTATGATAACCCCGCCTTCCTTTACCGCCTCTTTTGAATTGATCAAAGCCTTCGATGCCTGATACAGATTGATATCCTTAGGATAGCCCCCTGCCGAGACTACAATCGAATCTGCTTCTTCAGCTATATAAACACTGTCGGTTTCATCGACCATCCGGCATCCTGCATCATGGGCCATTATATAATCTCCTGCGACAGCTTTTCCTATATTCCCCTGTTCGTCAAGGATTACGTTGAACAAAAAACTTGGTTTCACAAAGGCTGCTGCCTCCAGCATATCCATATGGACCGGGTTTTCCAGGACACTCCCGCATCTTACAGAAGAATTCAGCCCCTCACCGCTTCCGGGCTTCATTGATAAAGCATGGTTCGCCATAATACTTTCATAAGCTGAAATTCCCGGCAGTATTGACTTTTTTCCGCCTCCCCATCCGGCAAGGTCATGAAAAACGATTGCGCCCGTCAGAATAACATGGTCGCTTTCTACTGCGATTTTATTTACAATAACAGGAGTTCCAAAGCTTGTAGTCCCTAACTTTACAAGGCTCTCTTCCTTCCTGCAGTCGTGCTCCGTCACTTCAAAACGGGATGAAAGCTTCTCTCCCAGGAGCAGCTTGTGTTCTTCCCAGGTCTGGGGTCTGTGAGAGCCGGTAGCACACAGGAAAGTAATATATTCATCCTCAATTCCTGCTTCATTTAATTCATCAACTATGTATGGAAGATAAAAGCTCATTTTCTGCCACGCCCGTGTAATATCCGATATGATTATGCATACCTTTTCACCCGGGCTGACGATATCCCTTAATTTCCTGCTTCCAATAGGGTTATCAAGAGCTTCCAGTACGATCTCATTCTCCGGCTTCATATTATCCATGCCACCGCTTTGTATCAATCCCAGGAACCCTTCAGTCCTTGGTTGTATGCTTACTTCTCTCCTGCCGCATTTCATTTTTATAGCTTCCAGCTTTACCACCCCCTTTATCAGCATAACCGAATATACACACTATGCATAAAAATATTACATATTATGCATTTTTATTCACTATATCAGTTCTCATAATGCATATATATAATATATTATGTATATTTATGCTTGTCAATAAGAATTTTTAATATTTATCACAGATTTTACCCGCAGCAGAGAAGACTACCATGCCTGGCCCTTTCGGCTGCTACAAATTCTTAGTTTCGCTGCAAATATATAACAATGATATTTACTGAGAGAAATCTGCATACTAACCTTACAGATTTACATCAATGACATCTTAAGCTCAGGTGAGGATATGAAAGGAATATATAAGCCGGTATTTGTTATTCTAACTGTTATAGCAGTTTTCTTTTGTATAGCAATACCTATTTTTAACCGGAAACCGGTTATAGTGCCGAAGAAACCAGGCACTCTTACCGACCGGCAGGAAGAAGGGACATATCAATTATCCGACGCCACCAGAGAAAAGATCAGGGAGTCTGTGGTATTATATGTAGGAAGTCCAGCCGCCCTGGTCAACGGTATCCCCCGCAGCATCAGCAATAATTCTCAGACAGTGCCCATAATAAAGAATAAAGAAGTATATGTGCCTGCGGCTTTTATTGCAGAGGCCCTGGGTAATGAGGCTCTCTGGGACACGGGTACTTCGACCATGAAAATAAAATCAGGTCACTATACAATAAGCTTTGCAGCCGGTCAGAACAAAGCTTCAGTAAACAAAGCGCAACAGCTGCTTCCATATCCTACCTTCCTTCATTCCGGAGAGGTGTACATACATCTGCCGTCGATTTGTGAGATACTCGGCTGGGATGAACACTATTTTAGTAATGTGATCATAATAAGTCCCAGGGATAAAAGAGTTGAATTTAATACAGAAATGCATATCATCTATGATTTGATCTACTATCTGAGCAGCGGTAAAGCATCGATCGGCCTGAAGCTTTCAGTTAAAGAAATCAGGGATATCGAAAAAAGCTCAGCCTATGCCAGGGCCGCAATAGAATCCCTTGCGGAAAAATCCATAATTTCCGGAGATGCCAAAGGCAATTTCAATCCAAAGAACGGCGTTACCCGTCCACAGATGGTGAAGGTGCTCGTGAATGCAGTAGGGATAGACACTTCAGCACTACCAGGGACACCTACCTTCAGTGATGTCCCGAAAAACCACTGGGCATATCCCTATGTAGAGGCAGGATACAGGGAAGGCCTGATAAAAGGAGTTGACTCTGAAAGCTTCGGCATCAATGATTATTGCACAAGGGAGCAAATAGCCGTCATGCTGACCCGTGCACTGGGAGTCACTGATGATATGCTTCCTGCCGGTATTGTCCCGGACAGTCTTGTCAGGTTCTCCGACAGAAACGGTATATCCTCCTGGGCACAGAAATCCGTGGCTTTTGTATCATCAAATGATATTATGAAAGGCTCCGGAAAAGACAGCTTTGATCCCAAATCAACTGCAGTCAGAGAGCAGATGGCTTTGTCAATATACAGACTTATCAACAATAAGGCGTCTATATATGAGAAAATCAACCGTCTTGTGAAGGATAGGAAGATCAGGGTCTTTCTCAATGAAGATGAACTCAATCTGAACATCTTTCCGGTAACAGAAGTCGATGCCAATGCTTCATATCATGATCACAACCTGGTGTTTCAGAACAATGTACTAATGGCCCCTGTTATATTACTGCGTTTTTTGGATATCAGCATATTTGAAAACACCAGACCCAATGCAATAACATTAATGGAAGCAGCACCCCTCGGAAAATATACCAGCCTGTCGGTAAAGCCCAGGACTAAAAATGCCTATATGAACCTTCAGGGTGAAGACCCTTTTTCCGATCCGGAGAAATACAAGGATAAGCTTGTTGTACTTCCTGCAGCTCCTATGCTCATCAGGAACCACCTGTATGTTCCTGTCATTGAAGTCATACGCTTGTTTGGGGGCGAAGCTGCCTGGGATCAGCGGCGCCACCTGTTAAGGATCAAGAATAACAGTTCTCCAAGGTTCCCGAACCTGCGGTGGGTACCCCATATTATCGAGAGAACGGAAGCAGATTTTGAAATCAAAATGGCTTTAAGCCTCGGGGGAGGCTATACAAACGAAACCGGCAGGGTGGATTATACGGCAAAAGGTCATACCGACTCCGGAGAATATGTCAGCCTTGTGTCGGTCAAAGCTTCTTCAGACCGCTCAAGCCCATACAGCAAAAAAACCGAGTATGAGGTCAGAAGGATCTTTGATAAAGGCTCCGGCTACATATACCGTATCAAAAGCCTAAATGACCGGACAGGTACAGGAGCTTCGCCAACTTCTATGGAAAATGAGGAGGTGCTGATGACTGACCTGGAATATGTAAGAAATAAAATAGAACTGCTGGCACGGAACTTCCATGCTTCAGGCCTGCTGAAAAAACAGTCTGATATTAAAGCAGGGAGTCAGATAGCTGATAAATATTCCATTGTCATAAGTGACAGATCAGCAATAGCTGAGTTGCTTGAAATCAGGAAATTGCCACAGTTAGAAACTTTAAGCCCTATATATGGAGGAAGCAGCCTCAATTCTGCTGGTGCAGCACATGTTTTTGAAAACTTCAAAATGGAGCTACTGGTCAATAAGAAAGGACAGCTCATGAATTGTACCATTTCCTACAGTGGTTATATAAAGAATGAGTTTTGGGCGACGCAACGGGATATCAAAAAACTTCACAATATACCTTTCCATGTCTATATAGAGGCAGGCTTCTGTAATTTCAGCAAAAACTAGGTAATAGCACTGCATTTACTGTAAATGCAGTGCTGTTGTCTTTTTCATCCGTCTTATTTGTTTTTGGAGTAACTGCTCAGAGTCAGGGATAAATAAAAGCCTATCGCAAAAAGCAGAAAGCTGACAATATATTTGATATTGAATGCTATACCCGGAAATATTGTTATGATCGAGCCCGTGACAAATCCCAGCACAGCGTAATAGGTATATCCGTAAAACCTTTTGAACAGCAGGCTAACGAGCTTGGCAAAAGCGACAATGCTCACCAGAAATCCAATTCCTACAGGTATCATTACTGCCAGGTCCATTCTTGCCATACCCTCCAGAACTATCTGATATGCACCTATGTACATCAGCACAAAGGATGCACTTATGCCCGGCACTATGGTGCCGATGCCGATGATCGCTCCGTAAGCAGCCAGCTGCAACAGTCCTTGGCCCACCTCAGGAATGATGTTAATGCCCCTGTTCTCCAGTACCATAAACATTATTGTCATAACGAATGCGATAATACACGGCAGTATGTATATTCCCCTGAAGCCCTTCCTGTTGGCTTCCTTGAATACCGTCGGAAGCGTCCCCAGCATAAGGCCGATAAAAAGATACCTGACCTGCACTTCATAATTCAGAAAAAGATACTCCATGATGTTGCTGAAAGCCAGTACACCTATACCGCCTCCAAGAGCTACCGGAAAGAAAAATATCGCATTGCTTCTGAAATCCTTGAAAACATCTGCAATGGCATCGGTTATCCTCTCATACAAGCCGAATATTACAGCCAGTGCCCCTCCGCTTACACCAGGAGCAACAGCACCGATCCCGATAAGCATTCCCTTTATAAAACGTGATAAAAAACTCATTGCTTCACTCACCTTTTGCCTTAGCTTTACCTGTACTGCCGGCCGTCAATCCGGTCCGGCGCTAAAAAGATTCTATCACACATTCCCTTCTATGAACAAGTATAAAGCTTGATAAATCTCCGGCCAATTATTTATACGATTCATAATACACAAAAGCTTCAAGCGGCGATCTTAATTTATCGTGCCTGTCCGGAGATTCTGCCGCCCCGGCCGCATAGCCTACAGCAAGAATGTTCACAGGTTCAAGGTTTTCAGGGATGCTAAATTCCTTTTTCAGCACTACCGGATTGAAATGACATATCCAAAGGGTTCCCAGATCCAGTTCAGCAGCCTGAAGCATCATATGGTCGGTCACAATGGAGGCATCAATATCTGCTACATCCTTTCCATCCATGTGTCTTTTCCAGGAAACCTTATGGTCTGCACACACTACGATAGCCATGGGAGCTCCATAAATATTGGCGGCTTTTTTCAGCTTTTCCAGGCTGGAAGCCTCCCTGACCACAATCAGCCTGTGTGGCTGCCTGTTGGCTCCTGTAGGCGCTACCCTTCCTGCTTCCAGTATCTTCAGAAGCTTTTCCTCCTCAACCTCCTTCGGTTGATAGCTTCTCACCGAATATCTCTTTTTTGCCAGCTCCAGAAAATTCATTCAATACACCTTCCTTAACTATTATCTTTATAATATTCTACACCTATTCTTTCCAGAAAAGAAGCATAATAGTAGAATGATGCGGCATAACTAAAGTTTGTGGAAGCACTGGATTGCTGTGAAATATTATTCGGCAGCCGGAGTTCCGCAACCAGAGCTTCTAAACTCATTCCGGGCAGCATCAAAACTCGCTTCGCTCAAACACTTGATGCTGCTTTTCCTCCATTTCGTTAAGAAGCTCTAGGTTTATCCACAAGGCTCCTTCACAATATTTCACAGCAATCCAAGATCCTGATATACTCTGCAAGCTCTTGTAGTTTGCCAAATACCGACGTGGGGAAGCTATCTCCGACGAACCTTACACTGACCTCGGAACGGAAGCGACCCCTGGTAAAATAACCAGACGGACCTGCAGAGATGGGACCCCCGCCAGTGATTTTGCTGGCTTTGGAAGGTGAGGAGGACATACTTCCCCTACAGTCGGAGTCTTTTACGAACTATGTCGCATCCTTCTTATCATATTCCTTTTTCTTTTCATTTATATAACGATTTATTTCGTTGTGCCACTGTTTGTAGAGCTTCGGCTTTTCTGTCCTTACTATTTCCATGAAGGCGTCAAGAACTCTGAGCTTATATAGTCCTTTTGACAGATGCCTCGGGAAATTTCTTTTTTTGGAGTAAAATTTCTTAGGGTCTATCACCATCAGATTTCCATCACTCTGAACCATTATATCCTTACACCTTACATCCTGTTTTTTGAAGCCCAGTCTTCTGAATTCTTCCAATAGCTCGGTCAGTTTTAGTGCAAGCTCCCTGTCCAGGCCATTCTTCTTGATATATTTCTTGAGTGGGATTCCATCAACATAATCCCTGATCATGTAATTCCCCATCATACAGTATACCCTGGGGAAATATCTGTTATTTCTGATTTTCCTCAGAATATCATATTCTTTTTTACAGTTCTGGGCTTTGTAGCATATCTTAATCACCTTGCCTTCAGGTAAAAGATATACAACCCCATTATGTCCCTTACCCAAGAACTTACAGTCCAGTAAATTCACATCGAATTTTTTTATATATTGTTTATATAATCCATCATCCATGTTAACCCTCCCGGATACTGATGATTTGTAAGCAGCAGCAAGCTAGTGATTATTAATACAACAACTTTCTTGTCTTTCATAGTGTTAATAATCACAACATTGATTCAGTGCCTCACATGCTCAAGAAGGGATATACGTTACGAGGCACTATGATACACACAATTCCATAGTATGCGCCATTTATATACATTGAAGCTTTATTCATAAATTTTTATAACACAATAGGCGCCATTTACATATTATGTAATGATTCGTTCAGGAGAAAGGAGATAAAAATGAAGTATAGTAACAATCCCTACATGTGCCCTATGAATCCGTCCTATATTTGTCCCTTCTACAATCAGGCAGATGAGAAAAAGCATTATGATTTTTACGGTGAAGATATTTATGAAGATATATATGAGGATATATATGAGGATATATATGAGAAAGAGGAGTATGATGAGGACGATTACGAGGGAATGAGGCAGAGACCGCAAAATGTGAACAGTATAATGGCTCTTATCAACCGGAGGTTTGCAGGCTATTACACAGAGCTTGAACGCTATGGATTACGCCGTGCAGATATCCGGAATATCTTCAGAACCGCAGTAAGCTATGTACTTAGAAATGAAGACAATTATACCGGCACAACAGAGCAGAGAGTAAATGCAATTCTGAATGATCTGCGCAGGGATAATCCGTATGCATTTACCTTACTGAGAAGGCGTGGAGTCCCAAATGCCCGCATAAATCAAATTATAAGGGATATCATACGCTTTACTCTGGAATATATACAGGTGGATACAGGAGTCGGTTGGAGTCAATGGGAGGATCTTGGCGGCATACTGACTTCAGCGCCGGCAGTTGCATCCTGGCAGCCAAACCGTCTGGATGTATTCGCCAGGGGACAGAATCAGGCATTATGGCATAAGTACTGGAACGGCGCCATCTGGAGTGAGTGGGAGGATCTTGGCGGAGTGCTGACCTCTGGGCCGGCTGCAGTATCCTGGGGGCCCAACAGGATAGACGTATTCGGAAGAGGGCAGAATCAGGCATTATGGCATAAATACTGGGATGGAACCAGGTGGAGCGCATGGGAGGATCTTGGGGGCATATTGACCTCCGAGCCGGCAGTCGCATCCTGGCAGTCAAACCGTCTGGATGTATTCGCCAGGGGACAGAATCAGGCATTATGGCATAAGTACTGGAACGGCGCCATCTGGAGCGAGTGGGAGGACCTTGGCGGAGCGCTGACCTCAGCGCCGGCTGCAGTATCCTGGGGGACTAATAGAATAGATGTATTCGGAAGAGGGCAGAACCAATCCTTATGGCATAAATACTGGGATGGGACCAGGTGGAGTGATTGGGAGGACCTTGGAGGAGACCGGATTGCTTCTGCACCGGCAGCGGCATCTACAGCAATTAATCGTCTGGAGGTATTCGCAAGAGGTCAGAGAAACGACCTTCTTTTCAGAACCTGGAACGGAACCCGGTGGAGCGGCTGGCAATCTCTTGGAGGTGTAATTACCTCTGCACCTGCAGCGGAATCCTGGGGAGGCACCCGTCTGGATGCGTTTGCCAGGGGACAGAACGACCACCTCTGGCATATCTGGAGGACATAAACCGGCAGCCTGCTGCAGATTATTTCATTGGCTTCCTTGAGATTGAAAAGTAGATAGAAATTTTTGCATCGTATTAATATAATACGATGTTTTTTTGCAAATTCAGGAAAGAAATTTTCAAAATGTGCAGGAATTTGTCAAAAAGTGTAGTAATATGTAATAAAACTAAGAAAGGCTATTAAAACATGATGTTAAAGTAAATTATATTCCAGAGTCCTATCAAAATACATAAGGGGGGAAACATATGAAATCCGTAAGAACCAGGTTGATCATATTCTTCAGTGTCGTATTAATTGTATTGTGTGCAGTCCTTGGTTATGCCGCAAATGACAAGGCAACTGAAGCAGTGACTCTTGAGGGTGAGCATTCTCTGGAAATAGCCTCCCAGGAGGCATCAATGATTGTACGCAGTTATATGGATCAGAAGATTATATTTATGGAAGCCATTGCTGCAAGAAGAATCATTGATGATGATACTCCATGGGAGGAAAAGGTTGCCAGTCTGCAGAAGGAAGCTGAAAGATACGGCTATGAAACTTTTTCAATAGCTGATTTGAGCGGAAATGCTACAAGACTGGTAGGGGATCCGGTAAATGTTGCAGACAGAGCTTACTTCAAACTGGCAGCAAGCGGAAAGTCAAATGTTTCGGATGTATTGATAAGTAAAGCTACCGGAAAGCCTTCCATAATTGTTGCAGTACCGATCATCAGGAATGATGCTGTAACCGGCGTGCTGTACGGAGTCGCCGACAGTACAGAGATCTCAAATATAACCAACCAGATAAAGGTTGGGGATACCGGCTATTCATATATTGCGAACAAGAGCGGGGCATTGATGGCACACCCAAATAAAGACTATGTACTGACTCAATACAACCCTGTTGAAGATGCGAAAAACAAGCCGGAGCTTAAAGATCTCGCAGATATCATGTCAAATAGGATGGCAAAAGGGGAGACAGGCATTTCCCATTATTATTTTGAAGGTAGTAACAGGATAATGGCTTATGCACCTATTCCCGATACTGAATGGAGTGTCGCTGTAGCAATGCAGGAAAGTGAATTGTTTGAGCATATTAAAGAATTGAACATGTGGATACTGATTATATCAGCAGCTGCAATATTGCTTGGAATTGCAGCCACATATGTAATCAGTGTATACATATCGAAGCCTATATTGGTAGCAAGTGCCTATGCAGAGAGAATAGCCCGGCTGGATATTACCCAGGATGTTCCTGCAGCTATGAAGAAGAGAAAGGATGAGTTGGGTGTTCTGGCGAATTCCTTCCAGCTTGTCACCGACAGCCTCAGGAGCTTTATCAAAGGAATCTCAGACGCTTCACAGCAGGTGGCGTCCTCTTCTGAGGAACTGACTGCCACAAGCCAGCAGGCGGCGACATCTGCCGAAGAGGTAGCAAGAACAATAGAAGAGATGGCAAAGGGTACGAGTGACCAGGCAAGGGATACTGAGGTAGGCTCGGTAAAGGTCAATGAAATAGGACAGATGATAGTAGAGGAAGAGCTTCAAAGGCAAGTGCTGATCAAAGCGGCACAAGAGGTAGACAGGCTTAAGGATGAGGGCTTCCAGACACTCAATGACCTTGTGGAGAAAACTGAAGCAAGCAGCAAGGCCTCTAAAGAGATTTACAGTGTAGTGTTAAACACCAGCGACAGTGCGAAAAAAATAGAGAATGCAAGCCAGATGATAAGAAGCATAGCAGAGCAGACCAACCTGCTTGCATTAAACGCAGCAATAGAGGCAGCAAGGGCAGGAGAAGCAGGAAGAGGCTTTGCGGTTGTTGCCGATGAAATACGGAAACTGGCTGAAGATTCAAATAAGTTTACTAAAGAGATTGAGGAGATAGTGAAGGAACTGACAGACAAGACCAACAGCGCAGTGAACACTCTGCAGGGATCAGCAACGTTGGTGTCTGCTCAGACTCAAGGTGTCGAAGTAACAAAGACAAAGTTCATAGGGATTTCTGAGGCAATTGAAAAGACAAAAGAGGCTATGGGACAGTTGAATCAAACCGGAGAGGCCATGAGCGTGAAGAAGGATGAAATAATTGACATAATCCAGAGCCTGTCCGCTCTCTCGGAAGAGAATGCAGCAGGTGCAGAGGAAGTGTCGGCATCAGTGGAAGAACAGACATCATCAATGGAACAGATAGCAGGAGCCAGTGAAGAATTGGCGAAGCTGGCTGAAGAGATGCAAAGAAGTATAGCGAAATTTAAATTCTAAAGTATCGGAAAAAGGCATCGCATTTAAATGTGCGGTGCCTTTTTCCTGATGTAAGCCAATTAAAATTAATGATATAATAAAATTAGACTATCTTTAAAATGTAATTATTATGGAAGGTGTTATTATGAGTGACGTATTGAATATTATAAAAGACAATACCCAGACCTATGAACAGAAGCTGGTGAGTTTGGCACGGGCAGCAGAGAACACACTGGAGGTGCTTGACGTCCCGGGAGAAGTGAAGGAGTACATGAGGGAAGGTATAATATGCGATCTGAATGAGGGAAATGCACCGTACAGGCCCCGCTACATAGTACCTGATTATGAAAGGTTCATGAAGCAGGGCAGTGAATTCCTCAGACTTAAGCCTGCAGAGGACATCTGGGAAGCGACCAACAACCTGCTTATATTTTACAGACATGTGCCTTCTATTACCACGATGCCTGTATATGTTGGAAACCTTGATACCCTGCTGGAGCCTTATATTAAGGATGAAGAGGTGGCATACAAGGCTATCAGATTGTTTCTTATGCACTTGGACCGTACAATAACAGATTCATTTTGTCATGCCAATATAGGCCCGATGCCGACAAAAGCGGGCAGGCTCATTTTAAAGGCAGAAAGAGAGCTTCAGGATGCTGTGCCTAATCTGACGATCAAGTACAGCAAGCAGACTCCCGATGAATTTGCGTTGGAAGCGGTGCGCACAGCCCTTGTTTCTGCAAAACCCAGCTTCGCAAACCATGAAATGTTTATACAGGATCTCGGAAACAACTATTCGATAGCCAGCTGCTACAATGGTCTCCTCATAGGCGGAGGGAGCTTTACACTGGTAAGGCTTGTGCTGGCAAGACTGGCCGCAAAAGCTGAAAATGCGGAGCATTTCCTGGCAGAAGTACTTCCCGGGGCTGTTTCCGGAATGGCTGGATTCATGGACCAGCGGATAAAATTCATTATGGAGGAAAGTGGTTTCTTTGAAAGCAGTTTTCTGGTAAAAGAACGGCTGCTATATAAGGACAGGTTTACCGCCATGTTTGGGATGGTGGGCCTTGCGGAATGTGTCAATCAATTGCTTGGAGCCCGGGAGTATAAGGAAAGATTCGGCCATAATGAAGAGGCCAATAAGCTTGGGCTCAGGATAATTGAGAAAATGCATCAGCTGGTATCGGAGCATTACAATAAATACTGCAAAGCAACAGATAATCATTTTCTGCTCCATGCACAGGTTGGAATAGACAGTGATCTGGGGATCAGTCCGGGCTGCCGTATTCCAATAGGGGAAGAGCCGCCGCTCCATGAGCATCTGTTGCAAAGCGCGCCCTTCCATAAATATTTTCCATCAGGTATTGGAGATGTGTTCAGCTTTGATGAAACTGTGAAAAATAACCCCAGTTATTTGCTGGATATAATAAAAGGTGGATTTACAGCAGGTCTAAGGTATATTTCCTTTTATGCATCAGACAGCGATCTGATAAGAATAACCGGGTATCTTGTGAAGAGATCAGATATAGAAAGGCTTCAAAAAGGTGAACAGGCCTTGCATGATACTGTGGCATTGGGCCTCGGAGCAGTAAAGAATTCCAGAATTCTCGAAAGAAAGGTCAGACATAATGAATAAGGCTCTTGTGAACAGGATACTGCCTTTCAGCTCGGTAGATGGTCCCGGAAACCGTGCGGTAGTATTTTTCCAGGGCTGCAATTTTAATTGCAGGTACTGCCATAATCCGGAAACAATGAACCGCTGCTCGGACTGCGGCTTGTGTATACCGGTATGCCCGTCGGGGGCATTAAGCAGCAGGGACGGCAGGATTGTCTGGAATCCCGCAAGCTGCATGGGCTGTGATGCCTGCCTTGTCGAATGCCGGAGTAAGAGCAGTCCCAAGGCGGTTTTCATGACTGCAGGAGAGATAATGAAGGTTATCGGCAAAGTAAGGCCGTTTATTTCAGGTATTACTGTCTCAGGAGGCGAGTGTACCCTGCAGAAGGACTTTCTTGCTGAGTTGTTTGAGGAGGCGCACAAGGCAGGACTCACAGCCTTTGCTGACACTAACGGCAGTATTGATTTCTCGAGGGAGAGAATGCTGACAGATGCTTTGGATAAAGTAATGCTTGATATAAAGTCCTTTGATGAGGAAGAACACATAATGCTGACAGGCATGTCCAACAGCGTCGTGCTTAAGAATGCAGTATATCTGGCAAAGCTGAACAAATTATATGAGGTGAGGACTGTGATCGTTCCGGAACTCCTTGATAACCGGCGCAATGTAGCTGAAATAAGCAGAATGCTTGCAGAGCTGAATCCCAATATACGGTATAAGCTGATAAAATTCAGGCCGGTAGGTGTTCCGGAGGATATGAAAAAAACCCCTGTGCCTTCGGATGAATTGATGGAGGAGCTTAAGAATTCCGCAGTGGAAAAGGGCTGTAAAGAAATAATAGTAGTATGATTTGTAATGAATATTTAACATAATTTTCATATCACCTTAACCGGACATATGCTATTATATGATAGTATGATATATGAAAGGAGGTGAAATAATGAGTTATTTGGTAGATTATCATGTACATTCCACACATTCAACAGACGGACACAATACAATAATGGAACTATGTGAAAGCGCAGTGGAAAATGGGCTGCGGGAAATAGCCGTGACAGATCACTTTGAACCAAGCATTAAGGATGAGTACTGTTTATCATATGATCAGAAAGGATACTGGTCGGATATAACAAAAGCTGGACGGGCATTTAAGGGCAGGCTGCAGATAAAGCTGGGAGTTGAATTAGGTCAGCCTCATTTATTCCCAAAAGCATCTGAAGCGATACTTTCAGATTTCCCCTATGATTATGTAATTGCTTCCGCACACAAGCTTCCAGCAGGTATGGACGTTTCTGAAATTGACTACACGCATATAAGCGGGGAAGAAGTATGCAGCATGTATTTGAAGCAGCTTTCAGAGCTTGTGAATTGGAACAACTTTGACTGTGTAGGACATCTGGACCTGATCAAAAGGTATAGTGCGGTTGTATACAGGAAGAATATTACCTTAACCTGCCAGTATGAGCTTTTGAAAGAAGTACTCCAGCTAATAGCAGCCAGCGGGAAGGGTATAGAGATAAATACTTCCGGTCTCAGGCAGACTCCGAAGGAAACAATGCCGGGTCTGGATGTGCTGAAGCTGTATAAGAAGCATGGAGGAGAGGTACTCACTATTGGTTCTGATGCACATTCTGCAAAGGATGTGGGCAAGGGCCTTGGAGAAGCAGTGGAACTGGCAGAAGAAGCAGGCTTCAGGTTCATTACGGTATTCAATGGCAGAAAGCCTGAATGGGTTCGAATAACAGAAAGAAAAAACACCTTGAGCAGCGAAAAATGGATTAGCACTAGATAAGAGACAGCTGTTCAGGTGTTTTTTTATTTTCTATTTATGCGCATTCAGAGCCGCTGGTATTTTTCAGTACCATTCTCAATTCATCACCCGATATTGTTTCCTTATCCAGCAGCAGCTCGGTGACTTGCTTCAATTCTCTCCTGTGCTTCATAAGCAGCTCATAGGTCTCGATCTCCACTTCTTTCAATATCCCGGCAATTGCGGAGTGAAGCTGATCCTTCGGAATATCTTCTGCCGAAATGATTCCCAACTCAGACATACCGCTGTATATGATTTGTTTTGCCATATCGGAGGCATATCTGAAATCACTGGTGCCACCGGTGCTTCTATTGCCATGTATCAGCTCTTCAGCAAGAATACCCGCTAAAGCCACTGCAATTTTTGACTTTAAGTGATTGCAGGTATATAGATACATGTCGTTTTCCTGTGTCTGGCGTACATAACCCAATGCATCGCTTCGGGAGGCTACATTCACACTGGCGACGGAACCGGGAAGCTTAAGCTCACCAATCAATGCATGGCCTGATTCATGTACTGATATCCTGTTTTTTTCTTCTATGCTTGGAAGCCTGTCAAGCTTTTCCCCCATCATGACCTTTTCAATTGCACTCTGGAAGTGGTATGAAGTGATCATATCCGTGCCCTCACGCATGGCAAGTATGGCAGCCTCATTTGTCACACTCTCCAGCTGCGCACCGGAGAATCCATAAGTATCCTTGGCTAAAGAATCAATGTTGACATCCACAGCAAGAGGCTTGTTTTTGGTATGAAGCTTCAATATATGCAGCCTTCCCTTTTTGTCGGGCAGATCAACCTTTACCAAACGGTCAAACCTTCCCGGGCGGAGTAAGGCTGAATCCAGCATGTCAACACGGTTTGTCGCACCGATTACCAATATCTTTACTTCCTTTGCGGAGGATATGCCGTCCATTTGAACCAGAAGCTCATTCAAGGTCTGATCATGCTCCTGATGTCCGTTGTTCTGCCCTCTTGCTCCGCCAAGCACTTCTATTTCGTCAATGAATATGACGGCACTGGATTTTTTGAGCTTTTTTGCTGTCTTTTTTGCCTGCTCAAAAAGCTTACGTACCCTTTGAGCACCTACTCCCACATACATCTCTACAAATTCTGAGCCGCTGGCGGAAAGGAATGCCGAGTTGGTGAACTGGGCAGCGGCTTTAGCCAGCAGGGTCTTTCCTGTACCAGGAGGTCCGCTGAGCAGTATCCCTCTTAAAGGACGTATTCCCAGAAGCTTTATCTGATCATCATTTTTCATGAATTCAAGAGCTTCACGCAGTTCGTTCTTGGCAACCTCCTGACCTCCGATATCATCAAAGGATATTGTACAGGTACTTCTTTCAACTGATGTGAAGTCTGTGTTCTTGCTCTGATGCCTGCTGAAGTTTACATAATATAATATGCCGGCAAGTCCTGCAATGAACAACAATGGCAGGATATTAACACCTTGAAGTATAAGGAAAAGCAATATCCCCACTGCTGCTCCTATTAGGATTTCTTTATTTTTCATCAGATATTACCTCCCGTCCTGCCGTAATCCCGGGCAACAACTGAATACAAGGAGCTGTCATCCTTGTTGAGCTGCAGGTAAATGTTCTGCTCATCCACATAGACCCTGGCCGCAGCTCCTGCTGCTTCTGCTTTCTCCCGTACTTTCTCATCAAGCAGAGGGAAGTCTCCGTCAATTATGGCTTTCTGTACAAAATAATGAATGTCATAATATGCCTGCTCAAGCTCCGGAGTGGGATTATCCTTTATATGAAGCGTATATTGTCTGTTTTTAAGCGTCTCTTCAATTTTAGTGCTCATTTCAGTGTATGTTTTTTGAAGATTGGCTGTATTGTCCAGGGTAGCATATATTTTGATATCATCGTTGATATTATTGCTATTATCCCAAGTAACCTCTTTTACTCCATCAATACTATGAAGTGCTTTATCTAAAGGCAAGTCGACGGCATAGTTCTGCCATACTGCTTGTCCTATGTACAAGCCGGCCACTGTTATGATCAATGCAATACAGCCTTTGAGGAGCTGAGTGTATTTAATATTCATAACAAACCTCCATATCAAAAATAGTTTACATAATATTATAGCATATGAGATAATATTGACCAACGTTAGATTTTGACATAAAGCTTCCTGAAGCCTCGAGCATTAGTATATATAGGCTCTGGAGCGAGTATATAAATAAAAAAATTGCATATAATACAGTTTGGTTTACTGATTATTTAGTAATAAAAAATTGCATATTAATTGACAATGCAATGGAAAGGAGGTTGCAGTACATGGATAGATTGGCACTTGTTCTGGTTATAGTCGGCGCATTGAACTGGTTGTTGGTGGGACTTTTTCAATTTGACCTGGTAGCAGCTCTTTTTGGAGGGCAGGATGCATTACTAAGCAGACTTGTTTATACACTGGTAGGAGTTGCGGGCATCTGGTCCGTCAGTTTGCTTTTCAGGGACCGTGAAAGAGCGGGAAACAGGAACAGAAGCTGACATTTGAGAAAGGCTTGTATTTAGATTATAGAATTCGGGAGGCTGGTATTCAATAAATTCCGCACTTAATTAATTACAAGTGATCCAGTAGTGCTGAACGTTTTCATTATTGTTATAAATCGCAGGTATCTGATATAATCTTACTTATGCGGTTTATTTTTTTGCTGTATAAATTATTGTCGGTCATAAAGCATGGATGTTATGATGTGATATAATTATTCTAGTGATTATTAACACAACAAATTTCTTGTCTTTTATAGTGTTAATAATCACATCCTTGATTCAGTGCCTCGCATACTCAAGAAGGGATATACGTTACGAGGCACTAGCGTTTTCAATTTTATTTTTGGGGGCAAATTTAATGCTGCAAGCACATTTAGGAGAGGTCGCCGCACTTACTACTGCAATATGCTGGACCTTAACCGCCGTTTGCTTTGAATCAGCCGGCAAGAAGGTCGGATCTTTGGCAGTAAATTTAATAAGGCTTATTATGGCATTCGCATTTTTAGGAATCTATACATCCTTTACCAGAGGCATGTTTCTGCCTCTCGATGCTGCTGGAGAAACCTGGCTGTGGCTTTTTCTCTCGGGTATGATTGGTTTTGTCATTGGAGATTTATTTCTGTTTCAGGCCTATGTAGAAATAGGTTCAAGGATATCTCTGCTAATTATGTCTGCCGTGCCGCCAATAACAGCAATTACAGGCTACTTCCTCATGGGGGAGAGGATAACCTTGTTGGCTGCAGCAGGAATGCTTGTTACTATTTCAGGAATCGCGCTGGTAATTCTAAGCAGGAGCGGTGATGATAAAAAAGTTAAGCTTTCCCATCCGGCGAAAGGCCTGATCTATGCTTTTATCGGAGCTTTGGGACAAGCTTTCGGGCTTGTTTTCAGCAAGCTCGGAATGGGTTCCTACAATCCTTTTGCAGCCACTCAGATAAGGGTTATGGCTGCAATCATAGGCTTTACTGCTGTAATCACCTTTTCTAAGAACTGGGGAAAGCTCGGTACTGCAATAAAAGACCGGAAGGCAATGAAATTTATAGGCCTTGGTTCGTTTTTCGGTCCTTTTCTTGGAGTGTCTTTTTCACTGATGGCAGTGCAGTATACAGCAACAGGGATAGTATCCACAATAACCTCGATATCGCCAATACTCATAATCCCTGCGTCCATACTGGTATTTAAGGAAAAGGTGCTCAGAAAGGAGATACTGGGAGCAATAATATCAATAACTGGAGTAACGCTGCTTTTCATATAAAAATATCAGCTTGGTTAATTATTAAATGTAGGGTATAATTATAATGGTCAATTGTATAAACAGAAGGGGTATCAATCTTTCTTAAAGGATGGTTTCATATGAATAGGGTTCCTGGTATAATCTATGCTATTTCATCAGCTGTTGCATTTGGTTTCGTACCTGTGTTTGCAGTAATTGCATACAGTGGAGGGACAAATGCGGTTACAGCTGTATTTTTGAGGTTTTTTCTGGCTTCTGTGATACTGCTGGGTATTCTGCGCTATAGGAAGGTAAAGCTGGCAGTAAGCAAAAAGGTTTTCTGGAGGCTTGCATATTTAAGCATAGTAGGTTATGCAGCGACCTGCGTTACATTGTTCATATCCTATAACTATATATCTATCGGCCTTGCTACGATACTTCATTTTGTATATCCCGCAGTAGTAACGGTACTATCCTTTTTTATTTTTAAAGAAAAACTCAGGCCGGTCAAGATTATTTCACTTCTCTTGTCTATTGCCGGTGTATATATACTTGCAGGTTCCGGGGACGCATCTGTCAGCATGGGCGGGGTGGTTCTGGCACTTGTTTCGGGAATACTATATTCAATATATACAATCGAACTGGGAAGAGAAGAGATAAAAACAATGGATGGGCTGTTACTGACCTTTTATGTGTCCTTGCTTTCCTCAGCCTCAATATTATTATATGGGGCTGCTACAAAAAACCTGATGTTTTCACTGCAGCTGTCAGGCTTGCTTGCCGTATTGGGACTAGCAGTAGTATGCACAGTTTTTGGAATACTTGTATATTGCAAAGCAGTTCAGGCAATCGGTCCTTCAGATACGGCAATACTTAGTACCTTTGAACCGGTCACCGGCGTCATAATGGGTATTGTTATGTTTGGAGAAAAGCTGGACCTGACTACCGCAATAGGAAGTTCCTTTATAATAATATCGGTGTTGCTTTTCTCTTATAACAGGAAAGCAAAGGTTCAGGAGGGTAAGGTTTCGGATATGGCACAGATTTGATTGCTTGTATAATGTTATGTTATAGTAAATAATTGAGTATTACTTTTATTTTAGGAGGCGATACTGCTTATGTCATGTTCTTGTGAGAAAAAGCTGGAATCAAATTTCAATGGTCAGGAGGTAGACCTGACACTGCTTGAGCCTGTTTTTGAGAAGTATGAAGGACAGAGCGCAAGTCTGATAAGTATCCTTCAGGATACTCAAGGTATATATGGATATCTTCCTCTTGATGCCTTGAAGATCATTGCCGAAAGAACCGGAAATAAAAAGGCCAAAATATACGGCATTGCAACCTTTTATTCACAGTTCAGGCTGCAGCCTACAGGCAAGTATATAATACTTCAGTGCCAGGGGACTGCCTGCCATGTAAACGGCTCTGAAAAGGTAAGTGAGGCTATATGTGATGAACTGGGCATTCAGCCTGGAGGGACAAGCTCTGACGGAATGTTTACCCTGGAGGATGTTGCATGTCTTGGCTGCTGCAGCCTTGCACCTGTTATGATGATCAATGGAGAAGCATATGGAAATCTTACCCCCAATAGTGCGAGAGAAGTAATTAGAGGTATTTACCAGAAGGAAAAAGGAGGTGCCTCCAATTGAAGATAAGGATCGGTCTCGGCAGCTGTGGTATTGCAGCCGGTGGAAAGAAAGTAAAGGAAGCGCTTGTAAACTGCTTTGAAAAAAAGGGTCTGAACATTGAAATTACCTCGACGGGCTGTATCGGAATGTGCTTCTATGAGCCTTTGGTGGATGTAATTGATGATAAAGGTGAGGTTTTTACCTATGTAAATGTTACACCTGAAAAGGCGGAAGAGATCGTAGAACAGCATATAATAAACGGCGCTCCCGTTGAGAAATATATTGCATCAACCGGCAAAAAGCCCTTCAGCCAGCTGGATAAACAGGTAAGGGTTGTTTTACAGAACTGTGGTGTCATTAATCCTGAAAAAATTGAAGACTATTTGCAAAATGACGGGTATAAAGCACTTGAAAAATGTATGAAGGAAATGACACCGGAGCAAGTAATTGAAGAAATAAAGATATCAGGCTTAAGGGGAAGAGGCGGTGCTGGTTTCCCGACCTGGTTCAAATGGGATGCAGCCAGAAAAGCAAAGGGAACAGAAAAGTATGTGGTTTGTAATGCTGATGAGGGAGACCCCGGTGCATTCATGGACAGAAGCGTACTTGAAGGGGACCCCCATGGACTTCTTGAAGGCATGATCATTGCGGGTTATGCCATTGGTGCAAACTACGGATACATTTATTGCAGGGCAGAATATCCCCTTGCAATAGAAAGACTTGAAGGGGCAATAGCTCAGGCCCACGCCGGGAATTACCTCGGTGAAAACATACTGGGCTCTGGCTTCAGCTTCGATATAAAGATTAAAAAGGGCGCAGGAGCCTTTGTCTGCGGTGAAGAAACCGCCCTTATAGCATCACTTGAGGGAGAAAGAGGAATGCCAAGACTTAAGCCTCCATTCCCCGCTCAGTCGGGCTATTTTGGGAAGCCTACAAATATAAACAATGTTGAAACCTATGCAAATGTACCATGGATTATGAGAAAAGGCGGAGCATCCTTTGCTGCCTACGGAACTGAAAAGAGCAAGGGAACAAAGGTTTTTGCCCTTGCAGGAAAGGTTAAGAATGGCGGTCTGGTTGAGGTTCCGATGGGGATGCCGCTGAAGGATGTAATATACGGAATAGGCGGAGGAATAAAGAAGGACAGTGATTTCAAAGCAGTTCAGATGGGCGGGCCTTCCGGAGGCTGTATTCCCAAGTCACTGATCGACACTCCGGTTGATTATGAATCTATCACCAGGACGGGAGCGATAATGGGCTCCGGCGGTATGGTCGTTATGGACGAAACTACATGTATGGTTGACATGGCGAGATTCTTCCTGGATTTTACCTGCAAGGAATCCTGCGGGAAATGTATATACTGCAGGATAGGAACAAAGAGGATGCTTGAAATCCTAGAGAGGATCATTCACGGAGAGGGCAGGATGGAAGACCTGGATGAGCTGGAGCAGCTCTGCATCAGCATTAAGGACGGTTCCTTGTGCGGACTTGGTCAGACTGCGCCTAATCCGGTGCTCACAACTCTGAAATATTTTAAAGATGAATATATAGCACATATTAAGGACAAGAAGTGTCCTGCCAAGCAGTGCAAGAGTCTTATCATGTACAGCATCCTGGAGGATAAGTGTACAGGCTGTACCGCATGTGCAAGAAAATGCCCGACAAATGCGATTTCCGGCGAAAAGAAACAGCCTCACAGGATCGATCCGGAAAAATGCATTAAGTGTGGAAATTGTGCCATCACCTGCAAGTTTGGTGCAATAAATGTTGAATAGTAAAGGAAGTGAGAAAATGGCACTGGTCAGAGTTAATATAAACAATAGGGAATTAACTGCCGATGAAGGCAGTACGATATTGAAAATAGCGTTGGATAACGGAATTGAAATTCCAAATCTTTGCTATGATGAGAAGCTTAAGACTTACGGAGCATGCGGCATGTGCGTCGTGGAGGTGGAAGGGAATCCAAAGCTGGTAAGAGCGTGTTCAACTCCGGCAGTCAATGGAATGATAATTAAGACAGATACTCAAAGAACCATTGCAGCCAGAAAGACAGCGCTTACTTTACTTTCATCAGACCACAGGGGAGACTGCCGTCCTCCTTGCGTAAATGCCTGTCCGGCACATACAGATTGTCAGGGCTATGTAGGTCTGGTTGCAAACGGTCAGTATGATGAAGCTATAAAGCTGGTCAAAGCTGTTATTCCGCTGCCGGCCAGTATAGGAAGGGTTTGTCCCCATCCGTGTGAAACTGCCTGCAGAAGAGGGCATGTGGAAGAACCGGTTGCAATTGCGGATATCAAGAGATTCATCGGCGATATAGATATTAATAATGGTACTTATGCACCTGAGCTGGAAGAAGTCACAGGAAAGACAGTTGCTGTTGTAGGTTCAGGGCCTGCAGGGGTTTCATGTGCATATTTCCTTGCAGCAAAAGGCCATAAGGTCGTTTTGTACGAGGACAAGCCATATCCGGGCGGAATGCTGAGATATGGAATTCCCCAGTACCGCCTTCCGAAGGAGCTTTTGGATGCGGAAATAGATACTCTTACAAAAATGGGAGTAGACCTTAAATGTAATGTAAAGCTGGGTGAAGATATAACACTGACTTACCTTAAGAAGGCCTATGACGCCGTATTCATTGCCATAGGCGCCTGGGCCAGCATGAATATGGGCTGTAAGGGCGAAGATATGGAAGGCGTGATGGGAGGCATTGAATTCCTGAGAAAAGCTACACTCGCAGAGCCGATATATCTTGGGCAGCAGGTTATAGTCATAGGCGGCGGAAACACTGCCATGGACGTAGCCAGGACAGCGGTAAGGCTGGGAGCAGAGCATGTACAGGTTCTATACAGAAGGACCAGGGATGAAATGCCTGCGGAAGATATAGAAATAGATGAAGCAGAAGAAGAAGGCGTAGAATTCACTTATCTTGTTGCGCCTATAGAAGTCATTGAAGGTAATGGAAGGGCAAAAGCCATAAGATGTCAGAGGATGAAGCTCGGGGCGCCGGACAAGTCCGGAAGGAGAAGCCCGGAGCCTATTCCCGGAGATGAAGTTACAATACCTGCAGACCTTATAGTTTCAGCAATAGGACAAAGGGTAAATGCTGAAAATGTAAAAGAGCTGGAGGTCACAAAGAAGGGTACGATCTCAGCCAATGCCAATACCTTTGAAACCAGTATGCCTGGAATTTTTGCAGGCGGCGAGGCTGTAACGGGACCAAAGATTGCCATAGAGGCTATAGCCCAGGGTAAGAATGCGGCTCATGTGATTGACAGCTACCTGAAGGGTGAAATAACGCCTGTAGCAAATCCTTGCTACATTGAACAGGAGGATCTGACCCCCGGGGATTTTGCCGACAGGGAAAAGCAGGACAGGGAGCATCTTAAGTTATTGCCGGCACAGACTAGAAGAATGAGCTTCGGAGCTATTTCAGAGACCTTTGATGAAGAAGCCGCTGTAAAGGAAGCTTCCAGATGCCTGGAATGCGGCTGTCATGATTACTTCGAGTGCAAGCTTGTCAATTATATAGGAAAATATGAAATTAACACCAAGGCATTAAAGGGTGAGATCCATAGGGAAGAAGAAGCGGATACACATCCCTTCATAAAGAGGAATTCGGAAAAGTGCATACTCTGCGGTTTGTGCTTCAGAGCCTGCGAAGAGGTTACCGGAGTAACCGCCCTGGGACTACTGGACAGAGGCTTTGATACGGTAGTCATTCCTGAATTCGGCCTGCCTCTCGAGGAAAGCGCCTGCATATCCTGCGGACACTGTGTAGATGTTTGTCCGACAGGTGCGTGTATGGAGAAGGAGGCTGTCAAAAAACAGGTTCCGGTAGAGCTTGAAGACACATCGGCTGTATGCAGCTACTGCGGAGTCGGCTGTAATATAACCTATCAGTCAAAGGGCAGCCTGGTATTCAAATCCCGCCCCAATAAGGAAAAAGGCGAAGATACATTATGTGCAAAAGGTCGTTTTGGCATTTACCATATTAACGATGAGAACAGATTGACGAAACCGGTAATAAGAAGAGGCGGAAATGCTGTTGAAGCGGAATTTGACGATGCGGTAGCTATTGCTGCCAAGAAGCTGCAGCTTATAAGAGGCCAGTACGGCAAAGACAGCGTTGCAGTATTGATATCTCCCAAATTCACAAATGAAGAGGCATATGTCGTAAAGAAAATTGCCAATAAGCTGGATACAGGAGTGACAGGAACCATGTCAGTCAACGAAGGCTCCGGATTAGAGGCGGTGCTTGGCTGCAATGCTTCCACCAACAGCTATGATGAACTGTATAATACAGAGCTTATAATTTCAATAGGTGATGTCGCAGAAAACCATCCTGTGCTGGGAATAAACATGAAGGATGCGGCAGTAAAGGGAGCCAGGCTGGTATCCATAAGCAACTGTGATACAAGACTGGCGGAGCATTCCGATGTCGCTCTGAAAATAGATGATAATACGGGATTCATGAAGAGCTTTATCAAGTCGCTGATAGATCAGAAGTATGCAGACAAGGATAAGGTTGATAGGATAGCAAACGGTTTTGACACACTAGCCGGATATGTTAAGAATGCTTCGGACAACGCTGTCGCTGTAAAGATAGCAAAAATGTACGGCGAAGCTAAAAAAGCCATAATTGTGGTTGACGAGGATACGGTTTCCGAAGACGGCATTAAGCTGATTGCTGATGCGGCTGTTATTACTGAGAAGGTTGGAAAGCCGCACAGAGGTATCATTATTGTCCGTTCAAAGGCCAATACACAGGGAATATTGGATATGGGATTTACAACCCCTGCTGATCAGCTTCTTTCAGGTATTGAGAAAGGGGATATCAAAGGTGCTGTAATAATTGGTGAAGATCCCGCAGGAGCCGACAAAAAGCTTGGGAAGCTTCTTTCAAAGCTTGAATTTACAGTTTGTCTGGACATTTTCATGACAGATACTGCGAAGCTTGCAGACGTTATCATACCTGTAAGCAGTGCCGCCGAGTCGGAAGGAACCTATACAAGGTCCGACAGGAAGATACAGAGACTTTCTGCTGCAGTTAAACCGTTCACTGGAAGAAATACCTTCGATGTGCTTTCAAAGCTGGGTGAGCAGATGGGTGTAGATGTTGAAACAGTTAAAAAGGCAGATGAAGGCATAGCTAACGAGGTTAAAGCATACAGCGGATTATACGCCGCAGCAGCAAAAGGCATTGACGTATATACTCCCTGCAGCAGGAACAATATGGAAGGTTCGCAGGTACTGCACACAGAAGGCTTCATGACAGAAGATAAAAAGGCAAACCTCAGCATTCCTGAGAAAGACAATATGTTCAAGGAAAGAAAGATATACGATACTGTGCAAATGAGATTTGAAAAATATATGTCTGAAAAAGGTTTAAAATCCTAGTTGGGAACGGTTCAAAAACTGTTCCTCAAACATAACAAAGCGGCTGTCCATCAGAACAGCCGCTTTTCTTACTTCCCCTGCATTTCCTTCCACTTTGCCAGGGCTTCAGCCATGGCGTTATTTATGGGCTCTTCCTTTTTCTGCTGCTGAATGAACTTCTGGACAGTCCTTTTGTCACTGCTCTCAGTTCTTTCCTCCATACGCTTATTGAAGCTGGACAGCTTTTCTCTGAAGCCACAGCTGCAGGTAAATAGCCTGCCTTCACCTTCACCTCTAAGTTCCATCCGCTTATGGCATTCCGGGCAACGGGCATTGGACTGCTGTGCCACACCCTTGCGGTAGCCGCATTCACGGTCCTGGCAGACCAGCATCTTGCCTTTTTTGCCGTTGACCTCAAGTAAGAACTTGCCGCATTCCGGGCATCTGGTACGGGTCATATTGTCGTGTCTGTACGCTTCTGTACTGGCTACAACGGCGGAGACCAGTTTTCCTGCATGAGTCCTTATATGGCTCATAAAAATACTCGAATTGACCTTTCCTTTGCTTATATCGTAAAGCTGCTGCTCCCATTTTGCAGTGAGTTCAGCTGACCGCAGCTCTGATGGGGCCAGATCGATAAGCTGTATTCCCTTTGCTGTGGGAAAAAGCTCCTTGCCTCTTCTTTCTATATAAAAGGTACTGAAAAGCTTTTCTATTATATCAGCCCGTGTTGCGGGAGTGCCCAGGCCGCTGGTTCTGTCCAGCGCTTCTCTTAAAGCCTCATCTTCGATGAATTTTCCGGGATGTTCCATTGCCGACAGCAGTGTAGCTTCGGTATACCGTGCCGGAGGCTTGGTTTTTCTATTGACAGATTTTACAGACAGGAACTTCAGCTTATCCCCTTTTTGCATGGGAGGCAGTGATTGCTCCTTATCCTCATCGTCATTCTGGCTGTCCTCATTAGCCCTGTCATTATATACAGCCTTCCAGCCCAAAGCTTTGGTCACTTTGCCACGGGCAAAAAGCTGTTCCCCGGCTGCCTCTACCTTTACAGTTGTCTGCTCGTACTGGTAGGGAGGGCTCAAAACTGCAAGAAAGCGTTTAGCAACAAGATCGAATATATTGCGCTCTTCGGCACTCAGCTCAGAAAGCCTCACCGGCTGCTCAGTCGGGATGATTGCATGATGGTCGCTGACCTTGCTGTTGTCCACCAGCCGGCTGGTGGTATTTATTCTGTTCTGAAGCAGACTTTTTGCCATTGCTGCATAGGGTCCCACCGCTATGCTTTTCAGCCTGTCCGGCAGAGTAGGCACGATATCGGTCGTCAGGTGCCGCGAGTCTGTCCTGGGGTAAGTCAGCACCTTATGTCTCTCATACAGTGCCTGCATTATTGACAGGGTCTGCTTGGCGGAATAGCCGTACCGCTTGTTGGCGTCCCTCTGCAGCTCAGTCAGGTCATAGGCAAGAGGATGAGGCTCGCTTTTAGCCTCCTTTTTAATATCCGTAATCTCTCCTGTCTGTCCGTTAAGCTTTGACACAATTGACTCTGCCCTTGCCTTGTCAAATAATTGTGTATTACCATTGGTCTTGTCCCTCCAAAGCAATGCAAATCCGTTGACTTTTGCTTCAATTGTCCAGTAATCCCTGGGTACAAAGCTCTTTATCTCATTTTCCCGCTGTACTATCATGGCCAGGGTCGGAGTCTGTACTCTGCCCGCTGAAAGCTGCGCATTATACTTGCAGGTAAGTGCCCGAGTTACATTAAGACCTATGAGCCAATCGGCCTCAGCCCTGCACTGGGCGGCCCTGTATAGGTTGTCATAATCCCTTCCGGGCTTCAACTGATTGAAGCCATCCTTGATGGCCTTATCGGTCTGGGAGGATATCCACAAGCGCTTTACCGGTTTCCTGAAGCCTGCTTTCTCTATTATCCAGCGGGCGACAAGCTCCCCTTCGCGGCCTGCGTCGGTGGCGATGACAAGCTCATCGATATCCGGCTGCTTTAAAAGGCCCCGCACAATTCCGAACTGCTTGGAGGTTTCCTTTATAACAGCCAGCTCCATTTTATCCGGCAGCATCGGAAGATCTTCAAGGTTCCATGTCTTGTATTTATTGTTGTAAGCCTCGGGGTCAGCCAGAGTGACAAGATGGCCGAGGGCCCAGGTCACGATATACTTCTGGCCTATAAGACATCCATTGCTGTTCTGATTGCAGTTCAATACCTTTGCCAAATCCCTCCCGACAGAGGGCTTCTCGGCTAATACCAATGTTTTTCCCATTTGCTTCTCCTTATGCGGGCAGCTTCACAAGCTTCCCGATCTTTATATATTCTGTTAGCATTATATATATTTTGCACCTGACGTCTTGAATTGAGTACTGAGGTGAAAAATATTTTCTGACAGTGGGTAAGCGGATGCTATTCCAGATATCCGCGGTCCTGTGCAATTTTTATTGCCGAGATTTTGCTGCCTGTTCCAAGCTTCTTATATATGTTTTTTAAATGAACCTTGGCTGTTTCCTCGGAAATGCACAGTTGTTCCGCCATTTCCTTTCTGCTCAAGCCTTCGGCTGCCAGGGACAATATTTCAATTTCCCGCTGCGTCAGAGGGACTGAATGGTAAGCTAGTCCGTGAATAGTTTTCTCATACTTCCGGCAAAGCTCAAGGATGCGGTTCAGATATTCATCACCGGGCTTGTCCCGGGTAATCAACTGCAGCATTCCCATAATGTGCGGCGAACTCTCCACAAAAGGCATGACTATGTTATCAGCTCTGGCTTCGTTCAACGCAGCTTCCAGGACAGCCGCTCCGGCGTCTGTCCCGTATAAGCCGTACCTGGCGGCTGCTTCGAATATACGGTTGTGTATGAAACCCAGTTGATTGCTGTATATGGAGAAATACTCCTTAAACTGTCCGGTCAAGGCCTCCAGCTTCATGTACTTTTTTGACGCCATCACCGCTTTGCCGTAGACAAGGTAAACGTAGGAAGCTCCCTGGGAGTAGAAGCTGGCAGCTGTTATATCGCCGATCTGCAGCCAGGACGGAATCTGCTCCGGCTGGCAGATGCTTGCGAAAACATAGCCTTTCAACAGGTCAAGGCATGTATTCTGGAATGGCAGATTTATTTTTTCCATATCCAGCTGCAGCTGTGATAAGAGCCCCAGGGCTTCACTGAGTCTGTTCTGAACGATGCGTAGCCTTATAAGGCTGAACTTTGCACAGACAATAATGGCCTGCTGAGACATAGTTTCCGCTTTTGCGATTGCCTGGAGGCAGTTCTGTTCCACTTTGTCAAAGTCCCCCGTCTCCAGGGCATATTCCGCAAGAGCCAGGGAATCGCTGCCTGTGCCGCACCCGTTAGCGAATTTTGCGAAATCGGCATATTCGGCAAGCATGCAGGATAGCTTTTCAAAGCTGCCGGACTTCCGGAAATAGAGGTAGAGATATTGAGGAGAACCGAAGGTAAATATATACTCCCTGAGCATCAGGTATGAATTTTGGCCGTTTAGGAGCCTGATAATCTCTTTGTCGGAGGCTGTCATTTCGGAAAAATTATTAAAGTAAATGAAATTGCGGACGATCATGGTTTCACCCAGGATACGGTTACGGCAGCCTTCGTCGATGCCATCCAGCTTCTCGTAGTATCGCTGCAGCTCATCAAGCCGCTCTGCCCATCCCATAACAGTGCTTTGCCTGCCCCTCAGCATGGAATGGAAGATATAAAGCAGAAAAGCAAAAGGATATCGGAAAAGTATGTTCTGCGGCGTACTCTCAAACATTTTATCCGCACCGTCAAATTTAATCAGCTCATCAAGGATGTTTTGGGGATTGTTCATATGGGATAATATACGCTCTCCCTGTCCTGCCTTGTTCCAATATCCATAAGCCCTCTGGAATTTCCGCTCTTCCAGATACCAGTCGCCAAGACGGCTGTACAGTGCGCCGGCTTCTTCCGTCGAGAAGCTCTGCTTCAGTCTGAGGAAGTCAAGGAGAACGCTATGAATATTATAGGTCTTGTTTTTTTCATCATAGAAAACAAATGCATTTTCTTTACTCAGCCTTTTTAATATCAGAGGTGCAGCTCTGCAGCCTGTTAAGTGCTCAGCCTGTTTCGGCGTAAAGTTCTCCATGATCGAGAGCTTCAGCAGAAAGTCCTGTGTGCTCCTGTCGTAAGGCGCGAACAATGCTTTTTCCACCATTTCCTCCAGTGTAGTGCTCATTCCCACGGAAATCCCGTTCTCTAAGCCCAGCAGGGTAATATATATGAAGGAAATCCATCCATCGGTATATTCACATATTATATTAAGATCCTCATCGGTTATGTCTTCAAGCATCATGCGGCAGTAATCCACGATCTCAGCATTTGAGAACTTCAAATGCTGCCGTGACAGGATATGGCATAGACCCTTCGAGAGCAGTTCGACAAATTCGATATCGGTGGTGTCTCTTGTGATAAGCAGTATATGCAGCCCGTCAAGCTCCTCAAGGGTAAGCCTCATTATCAGCTTTTTTAGCTTCTCATCCTTTGCCAGCTGGTAATTATCAAGCACCATGAGGAAGCTTTTGCCTGAAACAGCATCGGAAAGGAGCTGTAGAACCTTTTCCGTTTGCGGCGCATCGGAGGGTATACCAAGAGATTTCAGGGCAAGACCTGCCTGAGAGTCAAGCTTTATTATTTCATCTGAAAGCTTGTTCCAGAAGGCTACTTCCGAATTGCTCAAATCAGGGAAGGTAAACCAGAAGGGGTTCAAGCCTTCTGCTTTAATGAAGCTTTTTACTGCCGTAGTTTTCCCATAACCCATAGGGGCTTCCAGAATAGTAAGAGGGTAATCATAAATAACAGACAGAATTTTGTTGATCCGGGCCCTTTTTAAAAATCTGGTGTTTCTCAACTCATCCCCTCCAATACATTTCGCAAAATGTTTTCCTTGATCCACATATTCATTTAGATTATACCAAAAAAATGACCATATGCCAATTTTGGAAAGGATGATATATGCAATAAATACCCCGAATGGGTAATATACGGGGACTGAAAATTTCTTTAAAATGGAATATGGATGAATGTATAATTTTCAGGAAAGGCGGCAGGAACATGAGCAAAATCATAAGCGTCCATGGAAGCGATGATTACAAGCTTTTTATAGATTTTGATGATGGAAGCAGTATCACTTACAATATGCAGAAGTTGGTCAGGACCATGCCTTATCACAGGCTGAGTGATCTCGCATGCTTCCAGAGCGTTAAATTCGATGAGAAATCCGTCTATTGGGATGCTGCGGATGAAAAACCGGAGTATTTCCCGCTGAGGCTTGGTATCGACGCAATTTTATTTTCTCTGAGGGATTAAGCGGGAAAACAGAATCAGTACAGAGAGGGGAGTGTATGTTTGAAAAGGTTAAGAAAAGCCGTCAGTTTCATCATGGTTTTGGTAATTATCATTACCGGCTTGCCGTTTCAATACGGCGGAACCCATGTATATGCGGCGGATAGTCCTACTGTCAGAATGGCCGTCGAGTATTTTTCAGGCTCAAACACGGCTTCGGTAACGGCAGCCGTATATGATGGAGATATCCCGATTGAAGGCATTAAGGTAAACTTTGCGGCATCCTTCGGCGTCCTGGACTCTGCTTCGGAAACCACCGACGCTTCGGGACAGGCTACGATCGCCTTAAGCTCGGATGTGTCAGGTACTGCCAGGATTAATGCGGAGACCGAAGGCAGCGGGTATGAGAGTGAGGGCGGCGCCTCGGTTGAGGTCACTTTTGAGCTTGCGGAAGAAAACCCGGCTTTGAGGGAAGATTATGATTATCTGGCTCCTGAGTTGGTATTGGCAGGCAACAATTATGAATTTGCATGGAACACATATTGGGATATAACAGATAACCTTACTCTTCCGCTGCAAGGACCAAAGGGCAGTACAATCAGCTGGACCTCCGACAATGAAACAGTATTGACTGTGATACCTGATCCTGATAATGCAAATCGTTATATAGGCAAGGTAACCAGGCCTCCCTATTCCCAGGGAGGCGACTCGGCAATCCTTAAGGCTGTATTATCCAACGGGAGCGAAAATACTGCGAAGACTTTCAGCCTTTACATTAAAAGTGTAGATCCGACACTGGATGAAAAGAAAGTAAATGATGATTATAACTGGCTGGGCGAATCTGTTTTGAACAGGGGAGACTACAGCGGCATAAATTTCAGTGATCTTAAAATGGACAGGACCCTGTATCTTCCTTCGGAAGGGCAAAACGGAAGCGTGATAAGCTGGGAAGCATCCAACGAAACATTTTTAGCCGTGAAAGCCGATCCCGATCCTGCTAAAAATAATCTTATCGGAGAAGTGACAGCATACCCGACAGCTGCCAAGGGAGATCAGGAAATAGTCTTAAAGGCAACCATAACCAGCGGAGCCGTGGTGCGGGAAAAGATTTTTGACTTGAGGATCCGTGCAGTAGCCACTGATTCGGAACGGGTGGCAATGGACGAGGCATGGCTCACCGAAGCCCGGGTGCTGGGCAATAACATTGCCGATGATGTTAAGGCAGATCTTTACCTGCACGATGAAGGCCCCAACGGCAGCAGCATCCAATGGGAGTCTTCCGATACTTCGGCACTTTACTTTGTTTATGACAGCGGTACATATCCTTATAATGACCATCATTATATAGGAAGAGTGAAAAGGCCGGATTCTGAGGATGCGCCCGTTACCCTTAAGGCAACCATACGTTATGGGGAGGCTGTGTCCCAAAAGTCCTTCGGGCTTGTGGCAAGGAAGAGGGAAAATGCATTTTTGGCAGCCGCATTTGATGATTTCGTCAGCGCAGGCAGCAGCTTGCTGCTTAATGGCGATGTGAGCATTGAAGATGCTTCGATTCGTTTTGTGAGCAAAGAAAACGGGGGGAGTGTTTTCACCAAAAACAAAATTCATTTGGAAGAGGATATGTCTTTCAGCACGGCTTTCATTTTCAGTGTCGATGACGGTGTCGAGCCTCCGGGTTATGCCCTCGGTGACGGAGGTTTTACCTTCACGCTCCAGGCGGATGACAATACAAAATTCGGTACCGGCAGTGAAGCTTTGGGTGCCGCAGGCATAGAACCAAGCTTGAGCGTGGGCTTTGAGACAAGTTATTGGGCGGAGCAGGGTGGCATACGCGGCACCTATACCGGTGTAAAGGTATTAATAGATGGTGAAGAATTCTGTTCCCAAAATATCGGTTTCCCTCCGGACGATACATTGAACCATGCATGGATTGAATATAACGGAACGGAAAAAGAAATGGAGATACGTTTGGCCCTTGATGCCGAGAGGCCTGCGGAGCCGTCGGGCACAATTGCCGGCGTTGACCTTACGGATATATTCAAGCTTGACGGAACGGGTGTCATAAGAGACTTGTATGCAGGCTTCACCGGTTCCGCCGGCAATGTGCATAATACTGCAACCGGAGAGATAGATAGAATACGGGAATGGTATTTCAATAATGATTCGTCACCCATTGACTCCGACCTATATGACCTTATTGATGCATCCTGCATTGCGCTTTCCGCTGATCCGGCCGGAGGACGGCCCTTCAGTACGGTTACCGCAGCCGTTTATGGAAAGTATGGACCTGTTCCGGGTATACCGGTGGAATTTACCACCAGCTTCGGATCACTGGATGCATCTACGGTAATAACCGATTGGGAAGGGAAAGCTTCCGCCGTATTGGGTACTGATGCGGCCGGCACTGCCGCTGTCAGGGCTGTGGCACAGGGAGGGGCTTCGGATTTGATTGAAATAAACCTGGCAATATCCGATGCTGATATTGTGGAGTATGACAGAATTTGGCTGTCAGATGAATTGATACTTGAAAACAACAGCGCACTGGATAATATAACAGAAGACCTGTATTTGCCTGCATCAGGCAAAAACGGGTGCGATATAAGCTGGACCTCCAGCAATGAGGATATTGTAAAGCCTGAGGTAACGGCGGGAGGCAAGGGCATAGGCAGGGTTACAAGGCCGACAATCCTCGAAGGGGATAAATCAGTCACATTGACAGCAGAAATATCGAAGTATTCTGAGGCTGCCGGGGAAACAGTGAGTGTGGAAAAGACATTCAATATTACAGTCAAGGTGCATGACTCGGATATAGCAGCTGCTGACAGAGAATGGCTTACCGGCGGAATGCTGCTGAAAGATAACTCCGACCTTGATAATGTTACAGGGAACCTTTGGCTTCCCCTGGAAGGAGAAAACGGCAGCAGAATAAGCTGGATATCCAGTAATGATAATGTCGTCAAGCCGGAAATAGCAGGTGACGGCGATTGCATCGGCAAGGTCGCAAGACCTACCTATACAACGGGAGATCAGGCAGTAAAGCTGACGGCGACCATCCGCTGCAATACAGTGTCTATTGACAAGGAATTTGTCGTGACGGTCAAGGCTTTGGAGGCAACGGATATTGAAGCGGTGTATGCTGCATATGCGTGGCTTACCGATACCTGTATACTTGGCGGGAACAGTCGCCTGGATAGTATAAAACAAGACCTGGAGCTTTTGACGGAAGGACCCGAAGGTACTGTTATCTCATGGAAATCCACCAACGAGGCTATAGTAGCACCTGATGGAAAGGTGACACGTCCAAGCCTTGCTCAGAAAGACCAGACAGTCACCCTTACTGCGGAAATAAGCAGAGCTTCTGAAAAGCTCGTAAGGAGTTTTGATATATATGTCATTGCAGAAGCTACCGATGCAGAAGCAACAGCTCTTGACCATGAATGGCTGACCGACAAACAGATACTTGACAAGAACGTAGATTTAAAAAATATTACCGGAAACTTGATTCTTCACTCTCTTGGTCCCATGGGCGCAACAATCAGCTGGGAAAGCAGCGATCCGACTGTTATGGCAACGGATGGGAAGGTCAGCAGGCCAAGCTGGACCCAGGGAATGAAATCAATCACACTCACAGCGACAGTACAAAAGGGGACAGCTGCATCCCTGCAGAAAGCCTTTTATTTGACTGTTCTGCCCGCTGATCTGACAGATGAGGAGGCTGTGAAGGCGGATACGGAGAGGCTCAGTGCACTGCATACTTTAGGACAGAACTGGTCTCAATACTCAATTACACAGAGCCTGTCGCTGCCTAAAACACTCTACCATGGAACTTCAATAACCTGGACCTCCGATAATCCGGATATCATATCAAACGAAGGCATTGTCAAAAGGCCGAAATACATGGAAGGGAACAAGCTGGTTACGCTTACCGCCTGCATTTCAAAAAGAGACGTTAATGCCAGCAAGTCCATCGAGTATGTTGTGCTTCAGAAGCCAGACACCGATGCTCCGGAGATAACCGGTACCACGCCGCAAAACAACGGCACGGATGTCCTTTGGAACACAAGAGCGTTGAAGGTGACCTTTGATGAAGATATAAAGAGAGGGACGCAGACGGCTGCCGAAGACAATACTCTCGGCATCGGACTGCGCGGCACGGGTATACAGCAGATTTCAGCAGGAATCAGCGGGAAGGAGCTCATTATCACACCGATCAACTACATGGACGCCGGGCTGAACGAGCTGGTCATTCCCAAAGGCGCCGTAACGGATATGTCCGGTAATCCCGCGGAAGAGTTCAGACTGTCCTTTAATGTAGAGCAGAAGCAGATTAATAAAATAGAGGTCGTTTCATCCGCTCCGCAGGATATGGAGAGGCAGGTCCGTCTCTGGCCTTCGATATCCTTCAGCTATAACTTCAAAGATATAGTCAAAGGGAGCAGCTTTCAGAATATTTCAATTCGCAGCGTAGCCGGCAGGGTGATTTCTTCCTATGTAGAATTGTATGAAAATAAAGTATATTTAAACATCCAAGAAATTTTGGAGCCGGGAACGATCTACGAAATAACAATACCGGCCGGGGCTGTTTGCGACAGGTTTGAAAATGTCAGCAACCCAAAGCTCATCCGGTTCCGGACCGAGACAGACGGTAAGGCATCTGAAATAACAAGCACTTATCCTCTTGACAATCAAAAGGATGTGGATGTTCAGGAGAATATAGAAGTCAATTTCAACGGGATCGTGAAAGCGAAGGATTGCAGGCTTAAGCTGACGGATGACAAGGGCAGCCAGATCAAGACCTATGTAAAAAGCCCGGATGCAGCGGAAAAAGGATTGATACTGGAGCCTTATGTACCCCTGGAGCCAAATACCCGTTATACTGTTACAGGACCCTATTATTCGGCATCAGATCCCTCCGGACTTGAGTTTTTCAGTATGAGCTTTACGACAGGAGCCAATGCACTTAGCAGAGCAGGCATATCTCCCGTGTCAACCGCCGGTTCGCCGGGAGCACCTTTAAATATGCCGATCCAAGTTGAATTTACGTCTGCCGTAAACAGGGGGCCTGAATTTGACAGCATAGTAATTACAGATTCAGAGGGTAATCCGGTGGCATTCAAGGCAGAAGAAAAGGGCGAAAAAGCGGCGCTTATGCCGAAACAGGCGCTCAAGCCTTCTGAAGCCTATACCGTCAATATACCGGCAGGGGCGTATAAAAATGCCGGCGGCGGTCTTAATGATGCTTTCAGATTCCAGTTCACCACTGCCAAAAAGCTTGAACCCGGTTCCTTCACGGTAAATCCCACCCCTGTATGGCTGGTCAAAAGGCCCATGATATTCAGTGCAGCCGGAATTGAGAACGTCTTCAGACAGTCCGGCCACGAAATAACCTCCTTCCATTGGGATCTGGGCAACGGCCATACAAGTGAGGAAAGCAGTGCTGAATGTACCTATAATACTGAGGGAGAATACGATGTTGTGCTTAAGCTTACGGATAATATGGGTTTTTCCTATGAAACGGAGCAGACTGTGAGCATAGAGGGTATGGACTCGAAAAATATAACATTGGCATTTTCCTATGGGTCGAGCAGATATCTATATACGGACAGTACGGAAGATACGGGTGACAGCAGCCTTTACAAGCTCCGACTGAGCTGCAACGGAGGCTTCATATCCGGTGAAAATATAAGCGTCATGCTGTATAAGAACGGCGTTTTGCAAGAGAATTTCAAAACCATAACTGCCGGCAGCAATGATAATGAATATGTATTTCCTTTCTATTATGAGGGGAAAGGGTATCTTGGAACCTATGAACTGGTATTTGAGTGGACTAGTCTGACGGGAAATAAAGTCCTCAGAACCCCTGTAACAATACACGAGGCCACGGCTAAGGGAACCATGAGAGTAAAGCTTTACGACCTGGGTACGACGGAGTATTTTGAAGAACCGGATACTCTGGCTGTAGAGGTTGACGGGGTGAGCAGAGACGCCGTAAAAGAATGGTATGATGCCGAGGACGGCTACTGCTATTTTGTCGGAGATGTGCAGACCAACGCCTGGCATACGCTGAAAATAAAAGGCTGGACACTTAAAGAAGAAAAATTCTTCCACCTGGGCTCCTGGAAAACGGCATATCTGGTGGGAAAACGGAGTAAGCCCGGTATCAATAACGTAGATTTTGAATTTGCCGAAGAAAATACATTTACCTTTATAGAGGGTGTGAATACGGGGAAGCTGTCCTTCAGGGTGGACGGAGACTGGGACAGGCTCGAGCCCGGATACTACGAGCTGAGAACAGATTCAGGAAAATTCTCTATGAAGTCCGAGGACCCCAGGATAGAATTCGATCCGGGCGAAAAGCTCCGTGCGGGGGACAGATTAGCAGCCCGCATGGTTGCAAAAAACGGCTCAATGTCTCCATGGAGATATTTGTCAGTGAATGTAATTCCAAAGCCATATTTGGATTTTGGCCTCAAGCTGAGTACCGTATTCGAAGACGGGAAGTACAAGATGTCCCTGCCTATGATAGGCTTGGGTGATATACTGGGCAATGGAACTGATATACTTGATGGCATACCGCTTATGAACAACGTCAACTTCGGTATAAACCTGAATAACTTGGTAGCTGAAGGCACAATGGATGAGGATGGTTGGGTAACCTTCGAGCTTAACGGCGGTGGGCTTCATTCATTAATAAAAAAGCAGAAAACTGGAAAATCAACAAAAGCGGTCAAGGTAAAGTCTGTCGGTTATGAAGTAAGTGCAGATGTGTATGTAGAGCTTTACCTCTATTATGACAGTAATGCCGGTGAGTGGAAAACACTATGCGGAATATTTGATGTAATGGGTTACGGAGGCTACGAATGGACAAGAGGCTACGAGCTTCCCAAAGTCGGCATAGGCGTCGATGCGACGCTTGAACTGGGGTCCTATGTGGGAGGGACTCTGATTATAGATAGGAGGCCTGACAGTAAAAGGGAATACAGCGGTATCATAACAATAGCACCCAAGGTCGGTGTTACGCTCCAGGCCGGGCCGGACTGGCTCAGTGTCGGATGCGGAATATATGGAACAATTCCTGCAGAGGTTCACATTCCAACAGGATATGTTCAGGCCGAAGTGGATATTAGAGCCAAGATTTGGGCCAGATGCCTTGCATGGTCAAAAACACTCATGAATAAGAAATTGGTGGGGGAACACTGGGACAATGGAAAGGAAAAAGTGGAGCTGGTGATGTATTCTGCTGCGGGGCAGCCGATTACGGAGTCGCTGTACACAAGCGATGAAGAGTTTGTCGTAATCCCCAGGGACTATCTGGACAGAGGCTCCAGCTGGCTGGCCGGAAGCCGGGAAGAGACCGGAGGACAGGGTGATGAAGCTGAGGCACGGTTTGTGAAAAGTGCGTCTGCAATGTTCAGAAGTGCGGTTTCAGATAATGAAAACCCTCAGATCGAGGTCATGAAGGATAATATTTACCCTGACGCCAAGGTTCAACTGGTATCCGCCGGTGATGAGCTCTGGATGCTTTGGACAGATGACAACCCTGAACGTTCGGCAGTGAACCGTACGCAGATGATGTACTCTGTATTGAAGGATGGCGTATGGTCGAAGCCTGAATGGATGGATCAGGACGGAACCGGTGATTTTGAACCTTCGGCAGCTGCGGCAGAAGGCGGAATACTGGCGGCATGGCAGGATATAAAACAGCCGATGGGTGAGGATACTGATATAGCCACCTTTGCTGAAAATGCGGAGATCAGTGTAACCGGAAGTGTCTATAAAGCTGGAGCAGGAGCTGTGCAGTATGTCATGCTGGCTGAGGAGGAAGGAAAGTTTGACCATTCGCCGAAGCTGGCCACCGACGGTGATAGGGCACTGCTTGTCTGGACCAGGTCTGAAGGGCTCGGGTTCAGCTTTGAGGATGAAGAGGGGGAAGCTGGTAAAAAGCCGGAAGACTCAGAAGAAACCGACTGTCTGGTTTATTCATTATGGAACGGAGGCAGCTGGAGCAGCCCTGAGATAATCGAAGACAAGCTTCCTGCTGTGGTAAACTCCAGTGTGACAATGAATGGGACTGAGGGTCTGCTCCTTTACACCCTCGATATGGATAATAACCAGAATACTCAAAATGACAGTGAGATTTTTGCCAGGATTTACAAAGGAGCTTCATGGGGAGAAGCGGTACGCATTACAGATAATCAACTGCCGGATTCCAATCCCAAGGTGGTTTGTTATAATGGAGACTGGTTCATAACCTGGTACCGGAACGGGAGTATAATGTATAAGGAAGGACTGGGGGGGGAAGTCAAGACCGTGGAAGCCCTGAGCGGCGTTGAAGGTGATTACGGGATTGCCTTGAAGAAAGATCCAGGACCACCACAGGTTGCGCTGGTTTACAGGCATATCGGCGAAGATGGTGTGCGCGGTCTTTCCGCATCCTTATACGATATTGAGAACAGTACCTGGGGCGAGGAGCTGCAGCTGACGGAAGGGAATGACTACGTAAGCTCCTACAGCCCTGCATTTACAGAGGATGGGAAGCTTAGTGTCGCATATACCCGGTCGGAGATAATCACTGAAGAAATTAACGGGGAAGAGAATAAAAATATAAGTGAAAAAGTCGATCTGTATATGCTGACCTATACCCTGGTGCATGATCTGGCGCTGGATGCTGAGAAAGGGCTTTCGCTGTCTGCCGAAACTCCGCTGCCGGGTACGATGGAGACAGTAACGGTAACTGTCAGGAATCAGGGGGATTATACAGAAAATGCCAGGCTCTATCTATACGATGGGGATCCTTTAAAGGACGGAAAAGAAATAGCCCGGGTGGATAAAGAAAAGCTTGTTCCTGCCCGCTCCTCCATGGAAATGAATATAGAATGGCTTGTGGCTCAGGAAAAAAAGGGTGAATACGATCTCCATGTTGTTGTATTGGCTGACCCGGGAGTTGAGGAAACCGATGACAGCAACAATACGCTGAATCACAAGGTTTCCGTTGCGGATATTGCGATTACCGCTCTAACATGCAGCAACATAGCAAAGGATGATTACCTGATAACAGCAACAGTTGCCAACCTGGGAGGCATTGAACTATCCGGAGTCAAGCTCCGGCTTGAACAGGGGCAGGACGGGTATATAGCGGAAACCAGGGAAATTGACCTCTTGAATCCCGGCGAGGAGGAATACCTGAGCATGATTGTGTCTTCCGCAGGGAAAATCAATGTAAGCCTCCACGCTGTGCTTCCTAAAGGGATTACAGAGAATTCGGAGGATAATAACAAGTATGAATTTGTACTGGAGCCTGCTTCAATTGTTGTAGAGGGAGCCAGCCCGGCAAACGGTGAAGGGAAGGTAGGGCTTCAAAAGCCGTTGATCCTCAGCTTCAACATGAATGTGGAGCCAGGTGAAGAATTTGAAAAAATTATGCTGACGGATGATGATTTCAACAATGTCAATATTGAAAAGACACTGGAGGGCAGCAGCCTGACGGTAACTCCCCTGAATCCGATGGAATATGGCACACGGTATAACCTTACGGTACCGGCGGGAGCAGTCGGAGATTCCTACGGGCATACAATGGAGGGCCCGTACAGCATGAGCTTTACCATCACCTCAAGCAGTCCGGAGATAATATTTGCATACCCCGGTGACGGGATGGGCAGCACAGCATTGGATACCGAAATAAAAATGCAGTTCAATCAGAAAGTGCTGAGCGGACCTAACTATGGTGATATCACAATGTACAGGGCCGCTTCGGAAAAGCTGACTGCTTCTCTGTCAATAGACGGGGAATGGATGTACATCCATCCCGCAGCAAGGCTTGAAGGTGAAAGCCTGTATAAACTTACGATTCCAAAAGGCGCGGTAATGAATGAAAGCGGCGAAGCCCAGCAGGAGGATTATGTACTTCAATTTACGACTGCCAGGGCATCTGATGATGAGGATAATGATGGCAATGACAATGATAATGATAATGACAGCTCAGACAGAGAAATACCCGGCAATCAGCAGTCTTCACCAGTATCTCAATCAGGTCAGCCTGCTTATAAGGTATCCAGACAGGTTTCTGCCGACGGAAGCAGCATCGCAGCTTTTGATATAGACCGGCAGACAATAGCAGGGCTGAAGGCTGGCGGCGGGGCGGTTACCCTGGATATGACCGATGAAGTCAGGAATGATGAAAAAGTCCGGGTGAACCTGACATCCGATGCCTTGAAGCAGCTTGCGGAAAATAATACGGGCCTCAATATTGTAACCGGAAAAGGCGACATATTCATTCCTGAGGAGCTTGTGGCTTCCCTTACGGGAAATGGCGGAAATTCCATTTCCATAACCATTGCGGAGAGCGATAAAGATACAGGGGCTCCCGGCAGGGTATCCTCCGGTGCGTACGACTTCACCATTACGGCAGGAGAAAGGCCGGTCACGGAGTTTGCTTCAGAACTGACAGTCACCATACCTCTGGACAGCAGTAAAGTAGGAAACAGCAAAAGAGTTATTGTATGTGTTTATGATGAGGCTTCCGGCAGCTGGCAGCCCGTGGGCGGCGTAGCTGATGAACCGGAAGGTACAGTGACCTTCAGGACAGGACATTTTTCCACCTATGCTGCTTTTGAGAAGGATGTACACTTTGAGGATATCACAAGCAGCTGGGCAAAAGAGAAAGTGGAGATCCTGGCTTCAAGGGGATTGATAAACGGTGTGACGGATACGGCTTATAACCCTGAAGGCAGCATCACAAGAGCTGAGTTTGTCGCCATGCTGGTAAGGTCCCTGTACGGAAGGCTTTCAAAGAGCAAAGGCACCTTCGCAGATGTAGACGCAGGCTCCTGGTACGCCGATTCGGTAGAGACAGCCTATGAACTGGGCCTTGTCACCGGAATTGGAGAGAACAGCTTTGGACCCAATGTCAAGATAAGCAGGGAGCAGCTGGCAGTATTGGCATACAGGCTGTATCAATATAAAAACGGAAAGAGCATGGATGAAAGCTTCAATAATATCTATGAAGACTATGAGGATATTTCGGCCTATGCAAAGGCTGCAGTATATTTTGCCGCAAAGGCAGGGATAACGACGGGCAGCAGCGGCAGGTTCGAACCGAAGCGCAGCGCTACAAGGCAGGAAGCGGCAGTGGTGCTGTACAGGCTGCTTGAGTATATGGGAGAGCTGTAGAAGAATAAAGCATGGAAAAAGGAGAAAGGGACAGGTGCTCTGTCCTTTTCTCCTTTTTGGAAATATAATAAAAAAACCTATTGCCAAAATTATAAGTGTATGGTAAATTTATATATGTAAATAATAATTATTAAATAATAATAATTTAATATAAGGAGGAAAATTAAATGATAAAGTTTGTATGTACAATTTGTGGTTACATCCATGAGGGAATGGAGGCGCCGGAGAGTTGCCCACAGTGCAAGGCGCTGAAGGAAAAGTTCGCTGTTAAGAAAGAGGGAGAGCTGAGCTTTGCGGACGAACATAGAATAGGTGTGGCAAAGGATATAGATCCTGAGGTTTATGAAGGACTTAAGGCAAACTTTATGGGCGAATGCACCGAGGTAGGCATGTACCTGGCTATGAGCCGCCAGGCAGACAGGGAAGGCTATCCGGAAATTGCAGAGGCATATAAGAGATATGCTTTTGAGGAAGCGGAACATGCGGCAAAGTTCGCCGAGCTTCTTGGTGAGGTTCTGGCAGCCGACACAAAAAAGAACCTGGAAATGAGGGTTGAAGCAGAGTTCGGCGCCTGCAGCGGAAAGAAGCTGCTGGCAACAAGGGCAAAACAGCTCAACTACGACGCGATTCATGATACAGTCCATGAAATGTGCAAGGATGAAGCAAGACACGGTGCAGGCTTTGCAGGGCTTTTAAAGAGATATTTCGGCAAGTAAATAATAAGAAAAATAAAATAGGTGCCAGGCCTGAAGTTCAGCCGATTATTGGAGATAATTCCGGTAACAAGTCTGACAACAGTATTTGGCGCCTTATTTCAACGGAGGGATAAGTATGTATGAAATGAAACCGGAATATTTTACCGGGATCGATTTTATTGATGAAGAGCATACCAGGCTGTTTGCAATAGCGAATGAATGCTATGAATTGCTGACTAACCAATTCATACCGGACAAGTACGACAACATAATGAAGGTATTAAATGATTTGAAGGATTATACCAGGTATCATTTTAATCATGAAGAAGAGTACATGGATAGTATAGGATACAAGAGAATCCTGTCACAGAAAGTAGCCCATGCTGATTTTATTGAAAAAATTGACAGCTATAATTCTGATAGTATAGATGGGAATCAAAAGGAGTCACTTTTGGAGCTTGTGGACTTCTTAAGCATGTGGTTGACAGAACATATACTTAAGAGAGATAAACTTATTGCAGGATAATTGAAAGCAATAGGGGCGGTTCTTTCTGCTTTAATCGAGAAGCAAACCGTCCCTATTGCTTATTTTAGGATTTATATTGACTTATTTTGCGCCCTTGAGTGCGTTTTCTGCCAAGCCTTTAAAATCATCGCTTGTAGTTGTGGCACCACTTACTGCATTTACAGCTGCTGCATCCTGACTGCTGAGGAATGAGCTTTCAAGCTCTTCCATAGCCTTTGCAAGGTTAACCTTTGTCTTGTCTTCCATTGCTTTTATGTAGCCCTGATCTTCTGATTTCAACTTATTGTCCTTGTTTACGTAGTCAAAATCAACGCTGCTGATTTTGCCTTCCTTTACTTCAATGGTAATCTGTCCCTTCCAGCCATAGTCGTCATACTTGTCTTGTGCTGCTGTGTAAGATCCATCCTTCAAGCCGCTTGCTGCTGGAGCAGGTTCAGCTGCAGGTGCTTCTGTCGGTGCAGCAGTTGGTTCAGCTGCTGCAGGCTGAGCTGCCGGTTCAGCTGCTGCAGGTGCACTTGAGCTGCATGCTGCAAGGCTCAGTACAAGTACAACAACAAGAGCCAGTGTAATAAGTTTTTGTGATCTCATAGATATTTCCTCCATATCTCATTTATTCAGCTATTATGATACAAGATTGATATTTGGCTGTCAAACTTCAAATATGTGCAAATATTGGGTTTGAGCCCGATAATAATTATCATTGTTAAGTATTAGTACACGGCACGACGATTCTAAGAAAAATATATAACCCATAAAATTCCAGGCATATCCATAAAAATTTCAAATATATTAGTTATAAAATCATGCAATGAAGCAACGGAGCTTCTTAAGAGAAAAGATTTCTCTTGGAGAGCTCTATTTTTTTAGGGTGGATTGGAGGGGTAACATGACTGAAGAGAAAAAGAGGGTAATACAGGAATATGTTCCTGGCAAACAGGTAACGCTGGCACATCTTATAGCCAAGCCACAGAAGACCCTGTACAAAAAGCTCGGCCTTGCAGAGGACAGCAAAAATGCAATAGGCATACTGACGATAACACCCAGCGAAGCAGCGATCATTGCAGCAGACACGGCAATAAAGGCAGCCAATGTCGAGATAGGGTTTGTCGACAGGTTCAGCGGCTCTCTTGTTATAACCGGAGACACTTCATGCGTCGAAGCCGCGTTAAAGGCAGTACTGACATTATTGTCCGACGTGCTTCTTTTTGCTCCTGCAAGTATTACCAGATCATAGACCGGTTATGAAAAGAATGATGCTAATTGGAAGGTCCGGCTGCGGCAAGACCACTCTTGTACAAGCAGTCAATAAGCTTGATGGTGCTTACAGAAAAACACAGGTAATAGAATTTCATGACAATATGATAGATACTCCGGGTGAATATATAGAAAACAGGCTGTTCTATAAGGCGTTGATCGTAACTACGGCGGAATGCGATATAATCGCGCTGGTGCAAGCCTGTACCGATGAAGCCTGCATATTCCCGCCCGGTTTTGCCGGTATTTTTCCAAAGCCTGTCATTGGAGTAATAACAAAGACCGATTCAGAGGGCTGCAGGGTGCCTGAGGCTGTAAAAAGTCTTGAAATATCAGGGGCAAAGCCTGTATATGCTACCAGTTCCATAACCGGGGAAGGAATTGAAGCATTGAGAAAATTGCTGGAATAAAGAAGACAGACGAGCATATAGATTATATAGAGAATGTGTGTCTGCATATAGTCTTAACCTTTCGAAAGGAGGGGGGACCCATGGGAAAAACGATAGTAATTGCCGACGATGAGCCTATTACAATGATGGATATGTGCGAGATGCTCAGGGAGGTTGGTTATGATGTTGTGGGAGAAGCTTTTGACGGATTTGACGCAGTAGAGATTTGCAGGAAGCACAGACCTGACCTGGTACTGATGGATGTGAAAATGCCTTTGCTGGATGGTATTAAAGCCAGCAAAATAATTATGAATGAAGGTCTTGCAGATTCTGTGGTCCTTCTTACGGCATACAGCGGAAATGAGTTTGTTGAGCAGGCAAAGGATGCCGGAGTAATGGGGTACCTGATAAAGCCGATTGAGGAAAAGAGCCTGCTGCCGGCTATAGAAGTCGCGATAACAAAGGGTAAAGAGATAAAGCGCATAAAGGATGATGCAGCAAAGATCAAGGAGGATCTGGAATCCAGGAAGATAATAGAAAGGGCAAAAGGGATATTGATGAAGAAGCTGAAGATCTCTGAGGAAGAGGCTTACAGCAGACTCAGAAAGCTGAGTATGGATAAAAGGTGCTCAATGGTGAAGATCGCCGATGCCATAATACTTGGCGGCAGCTAATGAAATGAAATGGAGAGAGAACGATGTTGAGGGAATTGTGCAGGACACATACGGATTTATCCGACGAGGATATTCTAAAGCTTGAAAGGATTGCAGACATACTGCCGATCATAGCCGATCTGGTAAGGGCGGATGTGTTCATTGACTGCATCACAAGAGATCCCAATGTTGCAATAGTGGTAGCAGAAGCAAAACCTTCAATGTATCCCTCCATGTACAAATATACTGTTGTCGGTGAATTCGCTCTGAGGGAAAATGAGCCTGCAGCCCTCAGGACTCTTGAAATCGGCATGGCCACAAGGGATTTGAAGGCAATAACACAGGAAAATATGGCAGTCAAGCAGAATGTAGTGCCGATTAAGAATGACGGGGGGAAAATAATCGGTGTTCTGATAATGGAGCAGGATATAACCCAGGATGTGAATCAGAATAAGCATATGGAGATTTTGGCCGAGACTGCAGAGCAGCTTACTGAAACGCTTCTGACCTTCCGGGACAAGGATAATGAAAATGTCATAGCCAATCATCTTAATGATGCCATTGTAATGCTCGATGGAAACGGGATAGCGACCTATGCCAATCCTGTTGCGGATGAATTATATAAGAAGCTGGGGTACAAGGATAGTATCGTGGGTATGAATTTCAACAACCTGGTGCTTGACGGCAGCACCCTTGACGAGGTAATAAAAAAGCAGCCCTTCAATATTTCAGAAGTGAATGTCGGAAAGCTGTCCCTCCAGATAAAATATGCCACATCCCGTAAAAAAGAAAAACTGGTAGGGCTCAGCATGCTGATAAAGGATATAACAGAGGTAAAGGAAAAAGAAAAAGAGTTGATATTCAAGTCCTTTGCAATAAGGGAGATACACCACAGGGTGAAAAATAACCTCCAGACTATAGCAAGTCTTCTGAGGCTGCAGTCAAGACGCATAGAGAATGATGTAGTCAAGAAGATGTTCGATGAAAGCATAAGCCGGATACTCAGTATAGCAGTGACCCATGAAATATTGGCACAGAATGGAGTGGATGATGTGGACATAAAAACCATACTGACAAAGATCATGGAAAGCAATGCCCAGTATGGTCTGGCTCCAAACAAGGACATAAAAATAGAAGTGAAGGGTGATAGCTTCAAGATCAACTCCGACAAAGCCACATCAATAGCTCTTGTGGTGAATGAACTGCTGCAGAACTCCCTGCAGTATGCCTTCAGCAACAGGAACAAGGGTTGTATATACATACAGATACAAAGAGGGATCATGTACTCCAGCGTATCGGTAATCGATAACGGCGTAGGCTTCGATATCAGGTCGGTGAGGCAGGGAAGTCTTGGACTCAGTATAGTGAAGAATATTGTCAAGGATAAGCTCTATGGAACCTTGAACATTGAATCAAATACAAGGGGCACTAAAATAGTATTTGACTTTAAAAATGAATAAATGAAACACAGCGCCGTGTTTCTTTAAAAGGCAGAGCAGCCGGATGAATATGCATTCCTTCGGCTGCTTTTTTAGTGCATAAAAGTACCATCAAAGGTGGTGAAGCATTGATTGAGAGTATTTTGAGTGTCGGTATCGACATCGGCACCTCTACTACACAACTGGTTTTCAGCAGGATAAAGATTGAAAATACGGCTTCGGTCACTTCAGTTCCGAGGATCAGTATCATAGACAAGGAAGTGATCTACAGAAGCGGCATCTACTTTACCCCGCTTTTGTCCCAGACAGAAATCGACGGACTTAAGCTCAAGGCCATAGTACAGGGGGAATACAAAAAAGCCGGAGTAAAACCCCAGGACATAAGGACGGGTGTTGCGATAATTACCGGGGAGACTGCGCGTAAGCATAATGCAAGCCAGGTAATGGAGACACTGAGCAGCCTGGCAGGGGATTTTGTGGTTACTACCGCAGGTCCCGATCTGGAAGGCATAATAGCAGGAAAAGGCGCAGGCGCCCATGGGTTTTCAAAGAAAACCGGAAAAACAGCTGCAAACCTGGATATAGGCGGAGGGACAACAAATATAGCTGTCTTCAGAGATGGAGAGGTAATCGACACCTGCTGCCTTGATATAGGGGGAAGGCTTATAAGGCTGGAGGAAGGTACATTAAAGGTACAATACATTGCTCCCAAAATAGAAAGGCTTGCATCGGAAATGGGAGTTGATATAGTACGGGGCAAGGAAATAGCGGTACAGCAGATAAGAGGCATTACAAAGAGAATGGCCCGAATACTTGAAGAGGTACTTGGGATCACAGCGAAAAGTCCCTGGCTGCCTTATATGCTTACAACAAAAGACCTGAGGCGGGATTACAGAATTGACTGCGTCTCTTTTTCAGGGGGAGTAGCTGATTATATATACGGAAGTGCAGCAAATGGCTTTTTCCGGTTCGGGGACATCGGGATACTGCTTGGAGAGTCGATAAGTAAGTCCTTAATAGCTGAAAGCTTTGAGATATTCGTCCCGGCAGAGACAATCAGAGCCACGGTAATAGGGGCGGGAACTCATACAGTGGATATAAGCGGAAGTACAATCAACTATACAAGAGATATCTTCCCTATGAAAAACATACCGATCCTCAGGGTATCAGCTAAGGATGAAGACAGGAATTACGAATTGCTGGCAGAGGGAGTAAAGGAAAAAATCAGGTGGTTCAACAATGGAGGGGAGGAACAACAAATAGCACTGGCAATAAAGGGGGTGAAGAATCCGAGCTTCAGGCAGGTAGGAAAAATAGCAGGAGAAGTAATAAAGGGAATGGAGGACTTATTAAAGACCAGGCTCCCAATAATCGTAGTTATTGAGAATGACATGGCGAAAGCATTGGGACAGACGCTTTACAGCCATTTGGGCTATGGGAGGGATGTCATATGCATCGATGACATAAAGGTCGAAAACGGTGACTATATTGACATCGGAAAGCCTTTGGCAGGGGGTCGTGTCGTTCCCGTGATAATCAAAACATTGGTCTTCAATTCTTAAGTGAGAGGTGAAAGTAAGTGAGGCTTAAAACAAAACTCTTTGGTCACATGTATCAATTCAAGAGCGTAAAAGAAGTTTTAGCCAAGGCAAATGAAGAGAAAACGGGAGATAAGCTTGCAGGCATAGCAGCCTCCTGTATGGAGGAGAGAATTGCAGCAAAGGAAGTACTTAGCAATCTTATACTGGCAGACCTGAGAAACAACCCGGTAGTTCCCTATGAAGAGGATGAGGTAACAAGAGTAATACAGGATGCAGTGAATGAGTCCATTTACAATGAGATAAAAAATTGGACCCTTTCGGAATTGCGTGAATGGATACTGGATGACAATACCTCCGGTGATGAGATCAGAAGGATAAGCAGAGGCCTGACCAGTGAAATGATTGCAGGTATTGCGAAGCTCATGACAAATCTGGACCTTATTTACGGGGGCAGCAAAATCAGAGTCAGCGCCCACTGCAATACTACCATCGGACTGCCGGGTACTCTTTCGGCTAGGCTGCAGCCCAATCATCCGACGGATAACATAGACGGTGTGGTAACGGCTATAATGGAAGGCCTTAGCTACGGCGTGGGTGATGCTGTAATAGGGCTGAACCCTGTTGAGGATACGGTAGACAATGTAATCAAGATATTAAGTAAGTTTGACGAACTGAAACGGAAGTGGGAGATTCCGACTCAGATCTGTGTGCTTGCACATGTGACAACACAGATGGAAGCTGTAAGGAGAGGCGCTCCAAGTGATCTTTTCTTTCAAAGCGTAGCAGGTTCACAAAAAGGGAATGAGGCTTTCGGCATATCAACTGCAATGCTGGATGAGGCCAGGGAGCTCTGTCTGAAACAGGGAACCGGCACCGGACCAAATGTTATGTATTTTGAAACCGGCCAGGGCTCCGAGCTGTCATCAGATTCACACCACGGCGCAGACCAGGTCACCCTTGAGGCAAGGTGCTACGGCTTTGCAAAACGCTACAGCCCCTTCCTGGTCAATACGGTTGTTGGCTTTATAGGACCGGAATACCTGTATGACAGCAAGCAGGTAATAAGGGCAGGATTGGAAGACCACTTCATGGGCAAGCTTACCGGCATACCGATGGGTGTGGATGCATGCTATACAAATCATATGAAGGCCGACCAGAACGATGTGGAGAATCTGGCAGTGCTTCTGACAACAGCCGGCTGCAACTATTTCATGGGCATACCCCATGGGGACGATATAATGCTCAACTATCAGTGCACTGGATATCATGAATCTCCCACCTTGAGGCAATTACTGGGCTTGAGGCCTATCAGGGAATTTGAGCAGTGGCTTGAAAAATGGGGAATCATGGAGAAGGGAAAGCTTACGAAGATCGCAGGGGATGCCTCCATATTCCTATAATAGAGGAGGTACCGGGATGAAATTAAAAACCAGGCTTTTTGGTACCACATATCAATTCAAGGATATAAAAGATGTACTGGCCATGGCAAATGAAGAAAAGTCCGGGGATATGCTGCTTGGCATAGGCGCCCGCACTGTTTCCGAGAGAATTGCCGCAAAGACAGTACTAAGCGAGCTTAGCCTTGAAGATTTACGAAAGAACCCTGCGATTCCTTATGAAGAGGATGAGGTTACCAGGGTGATTGATGAGCTTGTCAATGAGAGCATATACAGTGAGATAAAAAACTGGACTGTAAGCTATCTCAGGGAATACATACTTGACCACAGGACCACAGGGGAGCAGATAAAGAGGATCAGCAGGGGAATGACCTCTGAAATGATAGCAGGAGTCGCAAAGCTGATGTCAAACATGGATCTGGTCTATGGCGCCAGCAAGATAAGGATAACGGGAAAGTGCAACTATGAAATAGGCAAGGCGGGGACCCTTTCCTTCCGGCTTCAACCTAACCATCCCTCCGATGATGTGGAAGGCATACTTGCATCAATTATGGAAGGATTGAGCTATGGCTGCGGAGATGCGGTGATAGGTATCAATCCGGTTGAGGATACGGCAGAGAACACAAAAAAGCTTCTGTATGCCATATACAAATTCATGAATGATTGGAAGATCCCAACCCAAACCTGCGTGCTTTCACATGTGAGCACTCAAATGCAGGCAGTAAGGGAAGGGGCTCCGGCATGCATGTTTTTCCAGAGTGTGGCAGGCACTGAGGATGCCAATACAGCTTTCGGAATAAGCAGGGATCTGCTGGATGAAGCCTTTGAGCTTATAAAGCACAAAGGTATGGCACCGGGACCCAACCTTATGTATTTTGAAACAGGCCAGGGCTCTGAAATGTCATTGAACACAGACCATGGAGTCGATGAAATGACCCTTGAAGCCAGGACCTACGGCTTTGCCAAAAGGTATATGCCCTTTATGGTGAACAATGTTTCCGGCTTTATCGGGCCTGAGACCTTGTATGACGGGAAGCAGATATTACGGGCAAGCCTTGAGGACCATTTTATGGGTAAGCTTACGGGACTGCCTATGGGGATGGCTCCATGCTATACAAACCATACCAACATAGACCAGAATGACCAGGAGACAGCTACCATGCTGCTTGCCATGGCAGGTGCGAACTATTACATGGGAGTTCCTGTAGGTGATGATGTAATGCTGAGCTATCAGGATACCAGCTACCATGACGATGCAACCTTGAGAGAGCTTTTGGGATTAAAGCCTGCTGGGGAGTTCTTCAAATGGCTTGTGAGGATGGAAATACTTCTAGAGGACGGCAGACTTACCTCGAAGGCTGGAGATGCATCAATATTTCTATAATAGTATTGATAAGGGGTGAAAGTATGATTTCGGAAAGTGAAATAAAGAAGGTTGTCGAGCAGGTTCTCTCTGAACTTAGCGGGACTTTAAATATGAAGGGCTGTGTCGGAATAGACGGCAATAATGACAAGTCGATACAGGGTGAAGATGAAGCTTGCTTAAATGACATTACTGCAGTTGATCTCAGGAAACAGGTGCTTGTTCCTGAGCCCCGCAAGCTTGAGGGATTACTGAAAATCAAGGAAAGTACTCCTGCAAGAATCGGGGTCTGGAGAGCGGGACCCAGGTATAAGACTGAAACTCTTCTGAGATTCAGGGCAGATCATGCAGCAGCAATGGATGCTGTTTTTACAGATGTGTCGGAGGAGTTCATGAAAAAACTGAATCTATTCCCGGTAAAAACCATGTGCGGAAGCAAGGATGAATTCCTGACACGACCCGACCTGGGAAGGAAATTCGATGAAGAAAACCTGGAAATTATCAAACAGAAATGTACAGTGAATCCCCAGGTACAGATATATGTATCCGACGGCCTTAGCTCAACAGCTATTGAGGCCAATGCGGAGGATACCCTGGGAGCAATGATCCAGGGACTCAAGGGCTACGGGATCAAGGTTGGGACACCGTTCTTTGTAAAATACGGAAGGGTTCCTGCCATGGATCAGATATCCGAGGCTACCGGAGCAGAGGTCACCTGCGTCCTGATAGGAGAAAGGCCAGGACTTGTAACGGCAGAAAGCATGTCGGTATATATGGCCTACAAAGCAACGGTGAATATGCCTGAGGCCAGAAGAACAGTGGTATCTAACATACATAAAGGCGGAACCCCGGCAGTTGAGGCAGGCGCCCATATTGCCGATATCATAAAGCTGATGCTTGAGAAAAAAGCAAGTGGTATAGATCTAAAACTTTAATGGAGGGATAGTAAATGAAAAATGATCCTATTCGTGCGACTGTTCTGGCAGTAAAGCTCATACCGAACGTTAATCCGGAGCTGGCGGAAGCTTTTAAGCTGGAACCCCATCAAAAGAGTCTGGGGCTTATATCGGCAGATATAGATGATGTATCCTATACTGCCCTTGATGAAGCTACAAAAAAAGCAGATGTCCAGGTTGTATACGCAAGATCCATGTACGGCGGCTCAGCCAATGCCAATACGAAGCTTGTGGGTGAATTTATAGGAATACTCGCCGGTCCCAATCCTGCCGAGGTAAGGAGCGGAATAAATGCAGCAATCGATTTCATTGAAAACGGCGGCTGCTTCTATAGTGCCAATGAGGATAACACAATACCCTATTATGCTCACTGCATATCAAGAACAGGTTCATATCTCTCCAAGGTTGCAGGTATAAATGAAGGAGAGGCAATTGCATACCTTATAGCACCTCCCCTTGAGGCAATGTATTCTCTTGATGCAGCAATGAAGGCTGCCGATGTAAAGCTTGCAGCGTTTTATGGACCACCGTCGGAAACCAACTTTGGCGGAGGGCTTTTGACCGGAAGCCAGTCAGCATGTAAGGCAGCCTGTGACGCCTTTGCTGCAGCAGTCCAGTATGTTGCAGAAAACGCCACCAAGTATTAGCTTAGGAACAGGCAGAATTTATGAGCAGTCAGGCTTTGGGATTGATAGAGACCTTCGGCTATATAGGTGCTGTTGAAGCTGCCGATATATGTCTGAAGGCAGCAAATGTAAAGCTTATCGGGCTTGAACTGGTTACAGGTGGTTTGGTTATGGTGGAGGTTACCGGAGATGTGGGAGCAGTAAAAGCAGCCATAGAGGCGGCAAGTTCTGCAGTGGAAAAGGTAGGGCGGCTGATATCGGCTCATGTGATACCAAGACCTGCCGCAGAAACCGCAAAGCTTTTCGCGGGTAGTTCTGAAAATATCACTGCTGTTCAAAAGAAAAAGATAAAAAATGAATGCGAAGCAGCTTCGGGAAATACTGAAACAGCACTAAAGAGTGAAAAGGAATGTGAGGATGGAAGTTTTTTAACCCTCGGCTATCTGGAAGAGCTGAGCAGCATGAAGGTGGTTGAGCTGAGAGTATTGGCGAGGAAGCTTGACGGAATAAAAATGGAAAGGAATCACATTAAATATGCAACACGTAAGGAGCTTCTTGAGGCAATACTTGAGCACCATGAAAGGAAGTCATAGCAAATGGAGGTAAAGGATATAAGTCTGCTGTCGGTACAAGAGGCCAGGACCCTTGTCGACAGAGCCAGGAAAGCTCAGCAGAAATTCAGCCAGTACTCACAGGAGGAAGTGGATGAAATAACAAGATGCACCGCTGAGATTGCTGAAAGGGAAGCTGAGAGACTTGCCAGGCTGGCTGTCGATGAAACGGGTTTTGGTGTATATGAGCATAAGATAGTGAAGAACAGATTTGCCAGCAGGATTGTTTATGAAAGCATTAAAGACCTCAGGACAGTCGGGATCATTAACGAGGACAAAGAGAGCAGGATAATGGATATTGCAACACCTGTAGGTGTGATAGCAGCTCTTGTGCCATGCACCAATCCGACTTCAACTGCCATATTCAAGACCCTGATAGCAATTAAGTCGGGAAATGCCATAGTTTTCAGCCCTCATCCCTCGGCCTTGAAATGCATAATGGAGACGGTCTCTGTCTTAAGAGACATAGCCTGTAAGGTGGGAGCGCCGGAGGATCTCATTAGCTGTATGTCCGTTCCTACCCTGGAAGGCACTGAGGAGCTTATGAAGCTTTCGTCAATAATACTTGCAACAGGAGGCTCGGCAATGGTCAAGGCAGCCTACAGCTCGGGTGTTCCGGCACTGGGGGTAGGCCCGGGAAACGTTCCGGCCTTCATTGAGAGAAGTGCGGATATTCCCCTTGCAGTCAAAAGGATACTTGCCGGCAAGACCTTTGACAATGGAACCATATGTTCATCAGAGCAGTCTGTTGTTACGGAGAATTGTATAAAGGATGCAGTAAGGAAGGAGCTTGCAGAGCAGGGTGCATATTTTGTTGAAGGCAGGGATATGGAGCTTTTGGCAAAGCTTGTGCAAAAGCCGGGAGGCGGACTGAACTCAAAGATAGTAGGCCAGTCTGCTGTCAGGCTCTCTGAAATGGCAGGGATCAAGGTTCCATATGGGACCAGAGCCCTTATATGCGAGCAGGCCGGAGTAGGAAAGGATTATCCCTTCTCAATGGAAAAGCTTTCACCTATACTTGCTTTCTATAGTGAGGAAAATTGGCAGAAAGCCTGCGAGAGATGCATTGAACTGCTTAAGTACGGTGGAATGGGTCACACACTGGTGATCCACTCAAACAATGAAAAGGTTATAAAGGAGTTTGCTCTGAGGAAGCCCGTCTCCAGGGTGCTTATCAATACACCCTCATCACTGGGCGCTATTGGAGCCACTACAAAGCTTGTACCTTCCCTTACATTGGGCTGCGGTACTTTGGGGGGAAGTGCGACATCGGACAATATAAGCGTAATGCATCTTATAAATATAAGGAGAGCGGCCTGTGGCATAAAAGAGGCGGAAGAGCTTGTTCCGGCTCAGGATGAAGGGCTGTCCGGCATGAATATTGACAGGATCACAAGTCTTGTTCTTAGGAGATTGAAGGATCTATATAAATTGAGTGAGTGAATAAAAGGAGGATATATAAATGACTAATACAAACGCATTGGGAATGATTGAAACCAAAGGTCTGGTAGGAGCTGTTGAGGCTGCAGATGCCATGGTCAAGGCTGCAAATGTATCTCTCATAGGAAAGGTTCATGTAGGCGGAGGACTGGTGACGGTAATGGTAAGAGGAGACGTAGGTGCAGTCAAGGCAGCTACCGATGCAGGTGCCGCAGCTGCCGAAAGGGTAGGGGAACTGATATCTGTCCATGTAATTCCAAGGCCTCACAGTGAAGTAGAGCTGATACTGCCAAAACTTGAAGGATAATGGGTTCATCGGGTCAATTTTCTGATCCGATGTCCATACCTTTTTAAAAGGATGTGAGAGCGTGGGCCTGATCACAGAGACATCATTAAGGGCTGAAATAAGAAACAAAAGTATGGACAAATATGTTGTAAAGCCCGGTACCAAGATAACCCCGTCGGCAAGGCAGTACCTTAAGGACAGGAAAATAGAGCTGGTAGTTGAGGAGCAGAATACGAAAATCGAACTTATGCAGCCACAGACAGGAAATGAGGAGAAGCTGCCTGCCAGGTATGTATTTGCAGATGCCGGATGTTATATGAATGAGAAACCTGAATATATGACTCAATTATATGGAAAGAGGCTTGTTTACAAGAATCATCCCAGAATTGTGCTCAGAGGGGCAATAGACAGTCTTCAGTCCAGCATACTCCTGCTGCAGGCAGAGGCTGCGGCCGATAAAACGGATAAACTTGTCCGTGAGCTCGACGAGGTGCTTCAATACGTAAGGAACATTATGAGGTGTGAGGTCCTCGAAGAGAAGTTACCGGCAATAAAGCTTATAGGCCTGGAGGATGAGGAACTAAGGACTCAATCCCATAATCCGGCTAAGTACTTCAATATGAAGCATGCATTGCCTGAGTATGGCATGGGGAAGCTTGCCCTGGAGCTGAACGCCCTGAGAAGTAACATCAGGGAAGTGGAGACATGTGCTGTTACAGCATTCAGGAAAGATGACGGGATAGACAGGGAGGATATCATAAAAGCATTAAACAGGTTAAGCAGCGGTGTTTATATAATGATGCTGAAGTACTTAAGCGGAGCTTACAGGTAGGTGACGAAATGAACAGGGATATTGTTGATCTCATAACGGAGAGGGTAAAGGAAGAATTGCTGAAGGAATATCTGATACCTGTTGAAGTATCAGCCAGGCATGTACATTTGTCGCAGGAGCATGTTGAAGAGCTTTTCGGGCATGGTTATGAGCTTACTAAAAAGAAAGAGCTGTCCCAGCCCGGACAGTACCAGTGTGAGGAGCGGGTCATGCTAATTGGCCCCAGAGGCATAATAAGCGGAGTAGCGGTACTCGGACCCCCTAGAAGGAAGACACAGGTCGAGATAACACGCACCGACTCCCACACATTGGGCATTGACCTGCCTGTAAGGGATTCAGGAGACCTTGAGAGAAGCGGGACGGTTTTTATAGCATCCCCAAATGCAATGGTCAAGGGAGAGGAAAGTGTGATTATAGCGAAAAGACATATTCATATGAAGAATAAGGATGCGGAGCATCTCAAGGTACATGACGGGCAGCAGGTCAGTGTAAGGATCCATGGTCAAAGACCGCTGGTATTTGAGGATGTTCTGGTCAGAGTAAGTGATAGTTATTCCCTCAGTATGCACATCGATTTTGATGAAGCCAATGCATCAGGCTATACTGACGGTACAGTCTGCAGCATATGCCGAAGCTTTGGCGAAGGATGTATGAAATGATAGATTTTACTAATGCCAATAACTATATAAAACAGGTGGAGGATACCATGCTGCAGCACAGAGCAAGGTGCGGAGCAGAAGAGCTTATTGTCGGTGTTGACCTGGGAACGGCATATATTGTGCTGGTAGTGCTGGATAGAGAGATGAATCCCGTTGCCTGTGAAATGGAATTCGCCCAGGTGGTGAAGGACGGATTGGTAGTTGATTTTACAGGAGCAAGAGCCATCGTTAAGCGGCTTAAGGAGAAAATAGAGGAAAGACTTGGGGTGGAGCTCACCAGGGCTGCTATTGCCGTTCCGCCCGGGACAGGGGAGAGAGACTGCGGTACCCATAGATATGTTGTTGAAGGGGCAGGCCTGGAGGTTACTTCGATACTGGATGAACCAACGGCAGCTAATTCTGTGCTCAATATAGAAAACGGAGTGGTCGTGGATATAGGGGGAGGAACAACAGGCCTGTCGGTCTTCGAAAACGGCAGGGTGGTCTATACTGCTGATGAACCAACAGGTGGAACCCACCTTACACTGGTTATCGCAGGAAATTATAAGATCAGGTTCGAGGAGGCCGAAGAACTGAAAAAGCAGAGGGGCAGACAGAGGGAAATATTCCCGCTGGTTGTGCCCGTAGTACAGAAAATGGCTTCTATAATAAAAAAGCATACACATCAGTACAAGATCGAAGGGATATATCTTGTAGGTGGAACCTGCTGTATGGATGGGATTGAGACCATAATTGAAAAAGAGACTGGAATCCCGACCATGAAGCCGTATAATCCGCTGTTGGTCACACCTATCGGGATAGCAATGAATTGCAGGTAAAAAGGAAGTGATGTTATGGAAATTGATGAACTGATTTCCTTGGTTACAAAGCAGGTGAAGGAGCGGCTGGAGGCCTTTGAGAGAAGGAAAAAGGTCCTTATGCTCGGAAGCTTCCGGGGCGCCTGCCTGGAAAACCTGTGCAGTATGCTTGAAAGCAGTGGGTTCAGGCTATGTGATACAGAAATGTACAAAAAGGAACAGGATTTGGATGACTATGAATTCATAGTGGTAACCAAAGCAGAATTCAGGGAAATGCTCCAGCAGGCAGGGCATAAGGCTGATACTGCCAGGCAGTGTGCAGCGGCAGGGGAGACTTCAAAAAGCCGCAGGTTAGAAAAAAAGATCATGACTGAACAGGATATACTGACTCTGGTCAGAGATGGCTGCGGAGAGATAATAATAGGCAGGAAAACGATAATCACACCGTTGGCCCTTGATTCCGCAAAGGTCGGCAGGATCAGGATAGTAAGAGAGTAACAGCACTGAAAGAAGGAATATGGATGCTTATCGGAGTAGTTGTGGGAAACGTCTGGGCAACCAGAAAGGATGAGGGGCTTAACGGGCTTAAGCTCCTGGTAATCAAGCCGATTGATTACTATACGAATGTAGAGCGTTCCACTTTTGTAGCTGCAGATTTCATAGGTGCCGGGGTAGGTGAGACAGTGCTTGTTGCAACTGGCAGCTCCGCAAGGAAAGTGCTGAACAAGGACGGCACTCCTATTGACGCTACCGTAGTCGGCATAATCGACACTGTAGAGGTGGAAAGAGCAGTACCATAGGTATATTGTGAGGTGAGATCCATGGAGCTTATTAGGAAGATCTACGAGGCAGGGGTTGTAGGTGCAGGGGGAGCCGGGTTCCCTACACATAAAAAGCTGAATTGCAAGGTGGAATATCTGATTTTAAATGGTGCTGAATGTGAGCCTCTGCTTAAGAGCGACCAGTACCTGATGCGGAATATGAGCAGCCAGCTTGTATCGGCTGCTGAATTGATCGGGGATAGTGTCGGAGCTTCCCGTATAATATTCGCCTTGAAAAAAAAATATGTGAATGAAGCAGATAGTATAAAGGAAGCCATAGAGAAAACAGGTGCAAGAGCTGAAATTTTCTATATGGATGGAATATATCCCGCGGGGGATGAACAGATACTTGTCTATGAAGTCACCGGGAGAACGGTGGAACCCGGAGGAATCCCATTAAGTGTCGGTACTGTTGTTATAAATATAAACACGGTTTTCAATGTATCAGAAGCTGTCAATAACAGGGCTGTGACCTTCAGATATGTGACTGTGAACGGTGAAGTAAAAAAGCCGGTCATAGTCAAGGCCCCTCTGGGTTCGTCAGTTTCTGAATGCATTGAGGCTGCAGGAGGCACGGATTTACGGGACTACAGTGTCATAATGGGCGGCCCGATGATGGGGAAGCTGCTTGACAGGCAGCAGGTAGAAAACAGATACATCACTAAAACCGACGGCGGGATAATTATAATTCCTGCGGATCATTACCTCGTCAAGAGGGATTCCATGCCTATCGAGCATATTGTAAACCAGGCAAAATCTGCGTGCATACAATGCTCCTATTGTACAGAAATGTGTCCGAGATATCTTATAGGACATCAGCTGCGGCCTCATAGGATAATGCGGTCGATAGCAATGGGGGCTTTTGACACTGCCATATATAATGAAGCGCTGATATGCTGCGAGTGCGGCATATGTGAGCTGTATGCATGTCCTATGGGACTATCCCCCAGGAAGGTCAATATATATCTTAAAAACAAATTAAGAAGTAAGGGTGTCAAGTTCATGGATTCCAGGATAGATTCCTCTAATACAGCCATGAGGGATTTCAGAAAGATACCGCAATCAAGGTTGATTGGCAGAGTATGCATGGCAAAGTATGACAGGAAGATAGACAATACAGTGGCAGAGCTGCATCCTGAAAAAGTATGTATACCTTTGAAGCAGCATATAGGGGCTTCTGCTATTCCTGTTATTAAGCCCGGAGAAGAAGTGAGGGAGGGGCAGCTTATTGCAGCTTCCGATTACGATGGGATGGGTGCAAATGTTCACGCCAGTATAGCTGGAAGAATTGAAGCTGTCAGCAATGACTGCATCGTAATCACAGCTGCGGATCGAGGTGATTCAGAATGCTAAACACCTTAGGGCTTATTGAACTTAACAGCATAGCAAAGGGTATAGAAGCCGCCGATACTATGGTAAAAGCTGCCGATGTCGAACTTGTCTTCTCAAAACCGGTTTGCCCGGGGAAATTCATTATACTTGTTTTTGGAGATGTAGGCTCAGTCAAAGCCTCTGTGAATGCCGGATACGAAAAAGGCGCCCAGTATGTGGTCGATAAAATGCTGCTTACTAATGCGCACCCTCAATTGGTTCCGGCAATATGTGCCGTGGCAAAGGTTGAACAGGTTAACGCAGTGGGAGTGATGGAATTTTTCAGCATAGCCAGTGCAGTTGTGGCTGCCGACAATGCAGCTAAAGCGGGACTTGTTCAGCTGATTGAAGTGAGGCTCGGCATAGGGATAGGGGGCAAAGCCTTTGTAACCCTGACTGGAGATGTGAGTTCTGTCAGGGAAGCTGTAGCAGCAGGAACAAGAATTGCAGAAGAGAACGGCATGCTTGTAGCGAGCAGTGTGATACCATCTCCCTGCAGGGAAGTATTCAGTAATCTACTATGATTAAGGAGGTAATAGAATGAGTATAAATGAGATCATTGTCTATATAATGGTAATATTCATGGCTCTTGGAGCATTGGACAAATGCTTCGGCAACAAATTCGGACTGGGTGAAAAGTTCGATGAAGGCTTCATGGCCATGGGATCCCTTGCAATAGCAATGGTGGGGGTTGTATCGCTGGCTCCCGTGCTGGCAACGATCCTGAAGCCTGTTGTAGTTCCGGTATATACATTTTTGGGCGCTGACCCATCCATGTTTGCTACAACCCTTCTTGCCTGCGATATGGGCGGATATCCACTGGCTGTTGAACTGGCGCAGACAGAAGAGGCAGGTTTGTTTGCCGGCCTGATACTAGGATCCATGATGGGCCCGACTATAGTTTTCACAATTCCAGTGGCACTTGGGATAATACAGAAGGAAGACCACAAGTATCTGGCTTCCGGTGTACTGGCAGGCATGATCACGATCCCGCTTGGATGCTTTGTAGGAGGACTTGTCGCAGGTTATAGCATAGGCATGATACTTAGCAATCTGGTTCCTATAATAATAGTATCAGTACTTATAGCGATAGGACTCTGGAGAATTCCCAGCAAGATGATAAACGGCTTCAATGTTTTTGGTAAAGGTGTCGTAATTGTAATAACCCTGGCGACTGCAGCCATTATTATAGAAACCTTGACGGGACTGGTAGTAATCCCTGGAATGGCTCCCATCTGGGATGGGGTACAAATCATAGGTGCTATTGCAATAATGCTTTGCGGTGCATTTCCGATGGTCTATTTCATTACTAAGGTTTTCAAGCAGCCGCTGCTCAAGCTTGGAAAAATGCTCGGTATGAATGATGTTTCGGCTGCCGGTATGGTGGCTACCCTTGCGAATAACATACCGATGTTTGGATTAATGAAGGATATGGATGAGAGAGGAAAGGTTCTCAATGTTGCCTTTGCTGTAAGCGCTGCCTTTGTATTCGGCGACCACCTGGGCTTTACCGCAGGGGTTAACAGGGAAATGATATTCCCAATGATTGCAGGCAAACTGGTAGCCGGTGTTACAGCAATCATGGTGGCAAGCCTGATCGCCCCGAAAAGCTCTTTGGATAAGGCTTCCTCAAAAAAAGCATAGGCTGATGGGGGGGAGCAACACATGAGCAATATAGATGAAAAGCTGGTGGCTGATATTGTAAAGAGAGTACTGCTGGAGCATATCTCAGCCAAGAAAGGCTGTGAGCCTGAGAAAAGCAAAGCTCCCAGCGGTATAGTCGGAGTAAAGGGAAGCTCAGTAAGGTGTGAGACGTTTGATACAGGAAAGCCCGGAGACAGGGTGTACCTTAAAGATGTGCTCACCCTGGAGGAAAACCGCAACCTGGCCTGTGGTTTCATGGAAATGGAGGAAAGCGAGTTTGACTGGGTTCTCAACTATGATGAGGTTGATTACGTGATAGAGGGAACTCTTGTAATAAAAACAGGGGACAGCAGGATCACAGGAAATGCTGGAGACGTGATAATGATACCCAAGGGCAGCAGCATAAGCTTCTCAGCTCCCGGCTATGTAAAGTTTTTTTATGTAACTTATCCTGCAAACTGGAGCGAGCAATAAATAAAAGATTGCTAAGCAATCTTTTACAGTCGCTAGTTACTAGTCGCTAGTCTCTAGATTTCTTGGTATTTCTTATGGGTTGGAGAACGGGTAGGGGCGATTCATGAATCGCCCCTACTGGCTTCGAAGTCCAGCCCTAACCTAGCGACTGGAATCTAGCGACTAGTGACTGAAAAATGCGGCTATGCCGCATTTTTTTGTACTCTGTTCGCGCCCTTAAGGAACCTGCTGAGCGGCTTGTAAACCAGTATTACAATCAGCGAGTTGGCAAGTGACTTGATCAGGTTAAAGGGGAGTATTGCCGTCGGAAGCATTGCCACTACTGCATCATAAGGCACTCCGTAAAACCTTACAGTAAAGAACAGGTTCATCGGTATCATCACAAGCACCATGCATATTGAGCCTGCAGCCAGTGCTGCAAAGGCTCCCTTAAAGGTGTGGAACCTTCTGTAGATGGTACCTGATACAACTACAAAGGTACCGGTAGCCAGCACATGCATCACCAGTCCGACCCAGCCGGCTGCCGCACTAACTGTAAATGCCTGTATGGTGGATACGATAACAGTCATTAAGAGTCCTGCAACAGGACCGTACATGAAGGCTGCCACCAGCATAGGAACATCTCCGGGTTCATACTCAAGAAATGGCGCTGATGGGATGATAGGGAACTTCACCAGCATTACCAGCACTATTGAAAGAGCTGAAAGTACAGCGATTCTTACCAGTTTGTTCGTTTTGTTTTCCATTTTTAACCTCCGAAAATATAAAAGTTCCCTGAAAAATAATCTCAGGGAACGTCAAATACTTAAAAAACACATCTTCTTCCATCCAGACTTTACTGTCGGCCCCGGAATCAAACCGGGTCTGCTTTCGCTCGCGGGCTAACAGCTTAATCGCTGCATTACCGCCGATCGGGAATTTCACCCTGCCCTGAAGATTATATATTCAGTTTCTGATAATATATTAACACCGATTTAACATAAAGTAAATACTTTCCGCAGAAAATATAAATAACAATAAGCCGCATTACAGCGGCTTGTCATTATCTGAGGCTTCGGCATATTCCTGCTGGAGTGTCTCCATAAGCTCATGAACGGATACTATCTTATCCGATCTGTAAGCATTTTCCCCTGCAAAGGCAAATCCATGCTCCAGGTCGCCTTTCTGCGCATTTGTCAGCGCAAGAGCTATGCAGTAGGGGCTGTTCTTGTAATCACAGGTGATTATACAATGGTACGGGCATTTGAAAGGCTTATTGGCACCTCTTGATATATCCTCGGTAAAGGTGTTTCTGATTGCCCTTCCCGGCATGCCTACAGGACTTTTTATAATAGTTACATCTTCTTTTTTGGAATTGACGTACATGTTTTTAAAATCTATAGAAGCATCGCACTCTTCTGTTGTTACAAAGCGTGTTGCCATTTGAACTCCTGAAGCGCCAAGCTTCAGGAAGTTATATATATCCTCGCCTGTATATATACCCCCGGCAGCTATTACCGGAATCGCCCTGCCTATTTTTTCTTCGAAGGGTTTTACTTCATTTATAACTTCGGGAATGATTTTTTCCAGAGAGTACTCTTCATCGAAGATCTGAGCCTCTTTGAAGCCTAAATGTCCTCCTGCCTTAGGTCCTTCCACAACGATAGCATCAGGGAGATAGTTGTACTTTTCCAGCCATTTCCTGCAGATAACACTCGCTGCCCTTGCAGAGGATACTATAGGAACCAGCTTCGTCTTATGTTTTCCTTCAAGATGCTGTGGAAGACTGAGAGGAAGACCGGCACCTGAGAATATTATATCAATTCCTTCTTCAATGGATGCCTTTACAAACTCTGCATAGTTAGTCAGCGCAACCATTATATTCACACCGATAATACCCTTCGTTTTTTCACGGGCTTTTCTGATTTCACTTTTCAGCCGTGTTATATTGGCTTCAAGAAATTTTGTGGAAAAATCATAGTCCAGCATACCTATGCCTGCCGCAGCAATAACTCCGACACCACCTTCATTGGCAACTGCGGCTGCAAGACCGGACAATGATATTCCGACTCCCATGCCTCCCTGAATAATAGGCAGTCTCGCGGTCAGATCGCCTATTTTCAATTCCCTAAGTTTGTTGATGTTCATAAAAACCTCCCATTTACATATGTGTTATCTCATATGTTTCTGTATAATTATTATCTCATATTTATTACCTTATAATGTAGTATACCATAACTCATGAATTGTGAATATTGAAGTTTTTCAAATTAAGTGTTTAAATGATTTTATGGGGTGTATGGAGGAGGTTGTATAGTGGGGTTAATTAGAAAATTGAACATTTATTCAGGCCTGCCGGAAGCTGTCTATGTACTTTTTGCCGTCAGGATAATCAGTGCAATGGGCAACTTTGTATATCCGTTCCTTACATTTTTTCTGACTGAGAGACTGGGCTTCAATGCTGAGACTGCAGGAAAGTTCTTCCTTGCAAGTGCAGCTTTTCAGGCAGCAGGCTCCATAGCCGGGGGCAAGCTCACCGATCATATTGGCAGGAAGAAGCTGCTTCTGAGCTTTCTGGGCCTTTCGGCCTTATGTTTTTTCCCGTGTCCATTTCTGGGCAGCTCCATACTGATACCAGGCTTCCTTATATTATCGGGAATGTTTGCTGGAGCGGCACAGCCGGTAAGTTCAGCGATGGTAACGGATCTTACCGGAAGGGGGAACAGAACACAGGCATTCTCGCTGCTTTACATGGGTACAAATATCGGCTTTTCAATAGGGCCCATGATAGCAGGTTTTTTGTATAAAAACCATACAAACTGGATATTCTTCGGGAATGCTTTTGCCATATTGATATCCTTGTTGTTAATCATGTTCTATATTAAAGAGACAATGCCGGAAACAGTAAAAATGGGACAGGAGATATGTGCAGGGGATGATGAGGCTGCTGAGAAGGGAAATATCATGGAAGCCCTGATGAAAAGGCCTGTGCTTATGTTTTTCAGTATGGGCAGACTTATCAATCAACTGGTTTACTCCTGTATAGGCTTTGCAATACCGCTGCAGCTTGTTGAGAGCTTCGGAAGCACTATAGGACCGAAATATTTCGGGATAATCATGTCATTTACAGGCCTTGTGGTCATAGTCTTCACAATGCCTGCAACCAGGCTTACCCTAAGACTGAAGCCGCTTATCAATATGGCCCTCGCCGGGTTTTTCTATTCGGCAGGCTTTGGAATGATCGGTTTTATTGACACACTGCCATTATTTCTGCTGTCTGCATTTATTTTTACAATTGGTGAGGTGCTGGAAGCAACAAATGCGGGCGTATATATTGCCAACCATTCTCCCATAACGCATAGGGGCAGATTCAATGCATTCATAACCATGATAATAGGAATAGGCAATGCTGTCGGTCCATATTTTTTCGGCAAATTTATTACTGCATATGGACTGTATGAATTATGGATCCTATGCTTCGCGCTTACCTTCGCATCAGGAGTATTTATGCTGTGGTTGAGGTACTATGAGAGAAAGCGGGAGGTTCACCAAGGAATACAATAGCTGTACAAACAGGTATCCGCAGGGGATGCCTGTTTTTTTGTATAGAAGCGGCAGCCTACGGGGTCACAGCATGTACAGCCCACATATGATGTACTAGAAATGCTGACAAGCATTACTGATTTATGGAGGGCTTGTGTATGGTTAAAATAGTAGTGGATAGCTCCTGTGACCTGCCTGATAAGCTGATTGAGGAGTATGACATAAAGGTTCTGCCTCAGAGAATTTACCTGCGGGATATGGAATATTATGACAAGGTGACGATACAAGCGGAAGAGGTTTATGAGGCTATGAATAATGGAATTATTCCCATGACCTCACTGCCCAGTCCTGCTGCAATTCTGGATCTGTTCTACCAATGCTGCAGGGAAGGCAATGATTTCATATTTGTGTCGATATCTTCAAAGTTTTCAGGTACTTATCATTTGGCAGCGTCATTGTTGGAGGAGGTCAGGGAACAATACAAGGAAAGCAGAATGGAGGTAGTTGATTCCAAAAGTGCTTCAACAGCGGCAGGGCTTATCGCTCTGCAAGCGGCGAAGCTCAGCAGGGCAGGCAAGGATTTCGATGTGATACTTAAGCAGATATGTGAGATGGCGGAGCATGTGGAGCACATATTCATGGTAGCCGATTTAAGCTGGCTCATCAGAGGGGGAAGGATAACCAGAACCGAGGGGGTGGTAGGGAGCATGCTTAATGTGCTGCCTGTTCTGCATGTAAAGGATGGAGCAGTAGAACAGCTTGAAAGAGTCAGAGGCAGGAAAAAGGCACTGCTGACAATTTTGAAGGTCATGGAAGATAGGATCGGTGATTTTCCGGATCAGACCATAGGGATAAGTCATGGGGGAAACCTGGAAATGGCTTACGAGCTGAAGGACATGATAAAGCAGAGGTTTGGGAACGACAAAATAATGATAAACAAGATTGGAGCCGTTCTGATCAGTCATTTGGGCATAGGAGGAGTAGGGATATTCTTTTTCAACAGGAAGCCGGATATGTATATGGAATGATAAAGATGCGAGATCCGAGATACGGGGTTCGGGTACGTATACCGGAGAGGATAGGGATTTTTACGGATGGACAGAATTTTAGTCACTAGTGACTAGAGTCTAGCGACTAGTGACTTATTATGCCCGTTGTTTCTACAGGTCATGGATTGCACGGATATTATGTGCAATATGATCGTTTTCCATTGATATTGCCACATTGTTCTCGGAATATATGACTTCAAGCGCCTTGATACATTTATTTGAGATTGCGCCTGCAATCGCTTTTTTTATAATATCCGAAAATCTCTGATTCAGCAGAATGTATGCGGAGGTTATATCCAGACTACGCCTGTCAAGGGCTATACCAATGATTTTTTTACTGCTGACCGTAGGCTCCCCGGAGATGAGTGTACCGTTTTCTTCGGAGTAAGTTGAACGAATGCGTACCTGAAGCTGATACTTTTTTGCTGCTTCAACAGCCCTGGGATGAATAACCTTTGCACCATATTTTGCGAGCCTGTACATATCGTCATAAGAGATCCGGCTTATATATTCAGAGCCTGGATATACTCTGGGGTCAGTAAAAGCCACTCCCGGGACGTCTGTAAAAATATCAACCGCTTCCGCCTTAAGAAATCCGCCCAGTTCAACTGCGGTAGTGTCGCTTCCGCCGCGGCCAAGGGTAGTAATCTTGCCATCCCAGGTGATTCCTTGAAAGCCGGCTATGACGGGAACCTTATGCAGGTTTATATATTTATGTATGTTAGTCGTATTAATATTGATAATATTACTGTTATTAAAATCATCTGTTGTCAGTATGCCAGCTTGAAAACCTGTCAGAGCTTCTGCTGCAATACCATTTGTGTCCAGATAATGGGCAATAAGAGAGCAGGATATGATCTCTCCGCAGGATAAAAGCAAATCTTTTTTTGCAGGATCGACATCAGCTCCAATAGTTTCAAGAAGGCCGGATATAGTATCTGTTGCATAGGGCTCACCTTTTCTACCCATGGCGGATACGACCAGAACCACATCATGACCTTGCTGCCTTGCTTTCCGGACATGATCAAGCAATGACAGACGCGCACTTTCTGTTGCAACAGAAGTGCCCCCGAATTTCTGAACAATGATGCCCATAGAAGTTCACCTCCCTAAAGCAGTTTCTGTTTCAAAAGTTCCTCTGCTATCTGTACGGCGTTCAATGCGGCTCCTTTTCTGAGATTGTCTGCTACAACCCATAGATTCAGACCGTTATCTATAGAAAAATCCTTCCGGATCCTTCCGACAAGGACTTCATCCTCGCCTTCGGCATCCAATGCCAAGGGGTACAAGTTTATGCTATTATCATCAACGACCTTGACTCCCGGTGCTTTTTTCAGTATATCTCTCGCGTCCTTTGCATCAATTGGTTTCTCTGTTTCAATATTGATGGACTCGGAATGAGCGCGGAACACAGGCACCCTGACTGCTGTTGCCGAAACCCTGATGGATTCATCGAGTATCTTTTTTGTTTCATTGTCCATTTTCATTTCTTCCTTGGTGTATTCATTTTCCAGAAAAACATCGATATGAGGCAGGGTATTGAAAGCAATCTGGTATGGGTATACTTCAACAGCAGGTTTTTCACCTTCCGAATAGCTTCTGACCTGACGGTCCAATTCATCAATAGCCCTTTGACCGGTACCTGAAACAGCCTGGTAAGTTGATACGATTATTCTCCTGATCCTGTAAACATCATGCAGGGGTTTTAGTGCGACCACCATCTGGATTGTGGAGCAATTAGGATTTGCAATTAGTCCCTGGTGGTTTTTGAGAGCCTGGGGGTTCACCTCGGGAACAACAAGAGGTACTTTGGGATCCATCCTCCAGGCACTGCTGTTATCAATTACGATTGCTCCTTCTTTTACAGCTATGGGTGCCAGAGCAAGGCTCGCGTCTCCACCGGCGGAAAAAAGCGCGATATCTACATCTTTGAATGCCCCTTCCTTAGCTTCTTTTATTTCCACCGGCCGGTTATTAAATAGAATTGTTTTTCCTTCGTTGGCTTTGATATCCAGAGGTTTGAGGTTTTCAACGGGAAACTCTCTTTGTGGTAGTATTCTGAGCATTTCACTGCCTACTGCACCTAATGCTCCGACAACTGCGACATTATATTTTTTCATAATAATCCCCCTTTGACATATGCTACTCATCATATGATGAGTAGCTCAATTCAATTATATAGTTGTAATCAAGATAAAGTCAATATGGAAATTTTTAATAGCACCATTTTATTGCAGAAAAATTTGATAAATAAAAAATTTTTCAAATTTATTGACAATTAGATTCAAACAGGTTATTCTGAAATAAACACTACTCATCATGTGATGAGCAGTAAGAATATCAGGCCACAGAAAGGAGTTGCAGCAATGCATAGAGTATTTGATGCAGTTGTCATTGGCGGTGGTATCATTGGGCTGTCTTCGGCATATTACCTGTTGAAAAGCGGCAAGAGGGTGCTTCTGATAGAAAAAGAACAATTTGGGGCAGGTGCTTCAGGTGCATGTGACGATATGATACTGTTACAGTCGAAAAAGCCGGGAATTTCCCTGGAGCTCGCGCTGGAAAGCATAGAAATGTACAGAACACTGTCTGAAGAACTGGAAACCGATGTTGAGTTCGAGTCAAGGGGTGGAATGATACTCATTGAGAATGCAGAGCAGCTTGCCGTTATGGAAGAGTTTGCAGAGCAGCAAAGGAAATACGGACTGGATGTAGGCATAATTGACAAGGATGAAGTGATGAAACGGCAGCCCCATGTAAGAAAGGGTATTATTGCTTCAACATACAGCAATAAGGATTCCCAGGTGAATCCCCTGAAGGTCATGAGGGGATATCTGAGAAAGAGCAGCGGGATGGGCCTGGTTAGCATTAAAGGAGTTGCATTAAAGGAAATAAGTCCTCATAGGGATTTTTGGAGAATAGATTTTGAAAACGGAGAGACCGTTGAAACTGAACGGATTGTTAATGCAGCAGGTGCCTGGGCCCCGCAAATCGGGAAAATGGTTGGTGTAGATATTCCGATCATACCCAAAAAGGGGCAGATCGCTGTGACGGAACAAATCCCGCCCATAGGGGAGACAAATGTATGGAGTGCGGAATATATCGTTTCCAAATTGAAGCCTGAGATGAACATGAAAAAGAATGACATATACAGCAGGCTGGGAGTTGGTTTTGCATTTTCACAGACTACAGACGGCAATTACCTTATTGGAAGCACAAGAGAGAATGCAGGCTTTGACAGGGAGACAAACCTGACGGCATTGAATATCCTGGTCAAGCAAGCTGTAGTTTTTTTCCCCGTTATGAAAAATGTAAATATAATAAGGAGCTTTGCAGGGCTTCGCCCCGCATCCGAGGACGGAAAGCCGATAATCGGGGAGGTAGAAAACAGGAAGGGCTTCTACATTGCTTCTGGTCATGAAGGGGATGGAATTGCACTTGCTCCAATAACAGGAAAGCTGATCAGTGATATGATCGGCGGTACTCATATACCGTACAATATGGAGGAATTGAATATTAGGAGGTTTGGACAGAGAAGCGAGGTGAGTATCGTATAATGTTCAAAGCTCTAATATAAATAAAGGAGGATTGCAAATGAGCATAGGTTCAATGTTGTGGCTGATTACAATCGTAATGTGTGGTGCGTTCCTTTACATTTCATGGAGGGTCAAGGACCAGGCGAACATGAGCTTTTCCAATTATGCTATAGGCGGGAAGAGCTTCCCCATGTATTTGATTTTCTTCACACAGTTCGCAACTATTATGGGTGTTGGTAACTTTATCGGTCATGCGGGCAAGGGGTACGCGCAAGGGCTTCCATGGATGGCTTTCGTACTTGGCGAACAGGGGTCAAAAATTATTTTCGCATTATTTATTGCAGGATTGGCAGGACGTTTTACTTATAATACATTCCCGGAAATGATTGATGACTTGATTTCAAGGGACAAAGTGACAAGAGCATTGGCCGGGTTACTGGCGTCAATGATTATGATAGCATGGGTAGGCGGTCAGGGCAAAGCTTTTGGAAACATATTCAATATTGCTACCGGAGCAGATCCGGTACCGATCATTCTATTGTTCTCTTTAGTATTTATTGTATATACAACCTTGGGCGGAATATATTCGGTTGTATGGACCGACCTGGCCCAGGGACTCATATGCATTGTATTCGGTACGGCATTCTATATTTACGGTTTCAAGCCTGTAAACTGGAGTATGGCTGAGTTGGGGGCAAGGCTTGAGGCAATTGGTAAGGCAGAGCTCTGGTCCTTTAGTCTCAACAATCCCATTAGTTTGATCACTATGTTTGTAACAGGCTGTGTCGGTATTCTTGTAGCACAGATTTACTGGCAGAGATGCTTCTCCGCCAAAGACAGCAAAACAGCCAGAAACGGTATGTTATATAGTGGGATTATAGCAATAGTCATGGTTGCACTGACTGCACTTCTGGGTATGGTCATACTGACACTTAATCAAGGACTGAAGCCCGACGATGCCATGCCGTGGTTCATGATGAATTATGTTCCGCCATTCGTTACTGCTATGATTTTTGCACTGATACTGGCTGCAGGTATGTCTTCGGCAGACTCAAACCTTAACTCTGCATCGGTATTGATTGTTAATGACCTTATTAAGCCCTTTAACCCAAATGCCTCAGACAAACAGCTTGTTAACTATGCAAAGATCCTGACAGTAATTATTGGTATATTTGCAGCAATTGCTGCCATTTACTCAAGTTCGATTCTGGGCTTGTTCTCAAAAGCATATCAGATGGCAGGGGGCGGCTTGGTGCCACTTTTGATTGTGGGTCTTATGTGGAAAGAGAGAAAAAATGAGGCCTTTGAAATGGGTAAAAAGAACAGTAAGGTCACACCTTGGGGTGGAAGAGTAGGAATCGTGGTCGGTTCCATACTGACACAGATTGAAGCACTGGGCCCCAACAGGGTACTTATAGCACTGGCTATTTCCGCCGTACTTATAGTTGTTGTTTCACTCCTGACTCCGGATAAAAATGTTGATGTAAAGGATGGAAAAATAACTGCTTAAGGATTATCATGGAATTATTACGGCAAATATGTATACGGAGGGCGCACTGTATATTGCCCGGCAATATGCAACGCGTTCTCATGTATACATTTGAAGCAAAGCAATAAGTATAAATGAAAACAGGTGCGGGGGAGAAAGAATGAAACAAACTTTAGACGAAAAGGAAGTCCTTATTCTGGAATGTATAAAGGAATCTGATGAAGCAATTGGCTCATGGTACCTTGTAGAGAAAATGGAAGAGAAGGATATATTCATCAGCTCTGCTACGATCGGCAGGATACTGACCCATCTGGAGAAATTGGGATATGTTGAAAAGGAAGGGTCCAAAGGTAGAAATATTACGAATAAAGGAATTGAAGCCCTGGAAAGGACACAAACCATCAACAAAATCAATTTTCACAAGGAAGAGTTGGAAAAGCTCATCAATACGAAGGTTCTGGAGGATTTCCTAATGGTGCTCCAGGCCAGAAAAGCGATAGAGAGGGAGACGGTAGTGCTTGCGGCACAGAATATAACTGAAGCTGAAATAAAAAGGATGGATGAGATCCTGAAGACTCAAGAGGCCAATTATGCTAACAAGCTCAGCATTGCCACAGATGACATTAACTTCCACAGGGCAATTGCCAAGGCTTCCAGGAATACGGTCCTTGAATCGCTGTACAGTATTATATCGAACTTCGGTCAGCAGTCCAACCTTTTCGAATTTATCCGTGCGCAGGTCAAGTCGCCGTATAATGTTTCCCACAGGAAGATCTTTGAGGCACTCAGGAAGCATGATGAGGCTGAGGCAGAGAAAGCAATGCTGGAGCACATGCAAAACCTTGTAAAGGATGTGACCGCTTACTGGGATATATATAAGGAAGATTCCGAGGAGGAGGTTGGACCTATAAATGAGTGATATTATCATATGCAGGTGTGAAGAAGTAACAAGAAAAGAAATAGAAGCTGCAATTTCTGACGGCGCAACCGGAATGAACGAGGTTAAACGTTGTACAAGAGCAGGTATGGGACTGTGCCAGGGACGCACCTGCAGAAAGCAGGTTGAGAAGATCCTATCGGAAAAAACCGGGGTAGCCTTGAAGGATATCAAACCTTCAAATTACCGTCAGCCTGTCAGACCTGTCAAGATGGAGGTATTGACGGAACTGAAAGAGGAGGAATAGCATGAAAGACTGGGGTAGATTGATCACAGCTATGGTTACACCATTTAACAGCCAAATGCAGGTGGATTCTGATATGGCGTCAAAGCTTGCAAAAAAGCTGGTTGACGAAGGGACTACCGCTTTGGTGATATGCGGGACTACAGGAGAAGTGCCCACTCTTAATGCAGAAGAAAAGGAAAGCTTGTTCAAACTCATTAAGAAGAGTGTTGATGTACCTGTTATTGCTGGGGTCGGAACTAATTCAACCGCTACAACGGTCGAAAACTGCCAAAGGGCACTTGAGTGCGGAGTGGATGGATTATTGGTGGTCGTACCATATTACAACAAACCGGATCAGGAGTCAATGTACCAGCATTTTAAAGCTGTAGCGGAAGCTGTTGATGGAGATATAATTATTTACAATGTACCGGGAAGGACAGGCTGTAATATGCTGCCGGCCACACTGGCAAGGCTTGCGGAGCTTGAAAACATTGTTGCTGTTAAGGAAGCCAGTGGAAATGTGGTGCAGCTGTCCGAAATGGTCAGGCTTACTCCCGGTAATTTCAAAGTATATACCGGTGATGATGCATTAACCCTGCCAAGCCTGTCTGTAGGAGGTTACGGCGTAGTAAGTGTCGCATCCCAGGTTGTGGGGCTAATGATGAAAGATATGATAGATTCCTACCTTAAGGGTGATGTCAGTAATGCAGCCAGGCTCCATCTTGAAATGCTGGACATATTCGGAAAGCTCTTTTGTACCACAAATCCGATACCTGTAAAAGCAGCTCTTAATATGATGGGAATAAATGTAGGAGGTTTGCGGCTGCCCCTTGTCAAGGCCAACCCGGGCTTACAGGCAGATATACAGCGCAGCCTGAGAAAGCTCAAACTGGTATAAGTGAGGAGGGACAGCATGGGGAGGATTATAGAGCACCCTATATTGGGTAACCCGGAAGAGAAAAAAAAGGTAAAGATATGTGTTGATGGTCAGGAGCTATTGGTATATGAAGGCGAGATGATCGCTGCGGCTCTTATTGCCAACGGCATCAATATATTCAGATATACAAAGCATAGTCACAGCCCAAGAGGAATCTACTGTGGAATAGGAAGGTGTACCGATTGTGTTATGGTAGTGGACGGGATTCCCAATGTGAGGACCTGCATCACCCCTGTAAAGGATGGCATGGTCATAGAAAGACAGCAGGGTGTAGGGAAATGGGGTGAAAAGGATGAATAAAGTACCGCTGGCAGTAATTGGTGCGGGGCCTGCAGGACTGTCCGCAGCTATTGAGGCTGCAAAAGCAGGTGTGAAGGTCCTGGTCCTAGATGAGAATTCAAAGCCGGGAGGACAGCTTTTCAAGCAGATACATAAATTCTTCGGTTCAAGGGAACACAAAGCAGGAACCAGGGGTTTTGATATAGGGACGCTTCTGCTGGAGGAAACCAAACGTCTGGGGATAGATGTACGGCTTAATACAGAGGTGTGTGGAATAGACAAGGACAAGAACATATGGGTTATAAGGAATGGAAAGGAATCTTCCAAAATTGAGGCAGAGGCTATTGTGCTTGCTTCCGGTGCAACGGAGAATGCCATAAGCTTTGAAGGCTGGACACTGCCTGGGGTAATGGGGGCAGGCGCTTCGCAGACCATGATAAATGTTCATCGTGTGCTGCCGGGCAAAAAGGTTGTAATGCTGGGATCGGGGAATGTCGGAGTAATTGTCTCCTATCAGCTTTTGCAGGCAGGCGCCGAGGTCATGGCTATTGTAGAAGCTGCTCCTACCCTTGGGGGCTATGGGGTCCACACGGCCAAGGTATGCAGGGCAGGTGTGCCTTTCTATACCTCTCACACTATTTCAAAGGTAATTGGAAAGAACAGCGTTGAAGCTGTGGAGATAGTACAATTGGACAGCAGCTGGCAGCCTGTTCCCGGTACGGAAAAACTGGTGGAAGCGGATACAGTATGCCTGGCTACAGGATTAACGCCTTTAGTCGAGCTTGCATGGATTGCAGGCTGTGAGTTCTGCTATATTCCTGAACTGGGGGGACACGTACCGATACATGATGCTTATATGGAGACAACGGTAGACAGGATTTTTATAGCAGGAGATATTTCCGGAGTAGAAGAAGCAAGTACGGCCATGGAAGAGGGACAACTTGCAGGTATCAATGCAGCTGCGGCCTTAGGATATATAGATGGCGAGGAAAGGAACAGATTATCGGAGCAGGTGTGGAATAAGCTGGATTCATTAAGATGTGGAGTTTTCGGAGAAAAAAGGAAGCTGGCTAAAGAGCGGATAATAGCAGCGGCAAAGGAGCTGGTAGTATAATGAAGAACTGTCTGAAAAGGACCGGCTGTCCTTCTATTGGAGAACTGCAGAATTCACCGGCTTTTCCAAAGCGTGAGGATTACCTGAAAGGCCCTATTGCAGTAATTGAATGTATAGAAGAAATACCTTGCAATCCTTGTGAAACCTCCTGCCCCAAAGGTGCAATCAGCATAGGCAAACCTATAACCAACCTGCCCCGTATTGACTTTGATAAATGTTCCGGGTGCGGGATCTGTGCAGCAGCTTGCCCGGGACTAGCGATATATGTTAAGGATTATAGCTACTCTGATGAAGAGGCGCTTATTACCTTCCCCTATGAATATCTTCCTCTTCCTAAGGTTGGAGATACTGTAACTGCTGCAGGCAGGAGAGGACAGGAAATATGCCGCGGGAAAATTATAAAGGTAACACAGTCAAAAGCAAGTAATAGGACCGCAATGATCAGCATGGCATATCCGAAGCAGTTTTTTGATGAGGTAGTGACGATGAAAAGACTGAAGGCAGCAGAGTAATTCCTGTTCTGTTTTTATAAGCTGTAATAATATTATAGAAGCGTTTCGGACCGGCAGGTTCGAAGCGCTTCTTTATTACCGGCAGTAAAAGTGGCATTCCTGAAATACAGTTAATTTTTTTCTCAAAAGGTTTACTTATACAAAAATATGGAATATAATATAATCGAGAATGTTAAAAAAATATCAATGTGTGTTTTGGTACAGGAGTGAGTTATATGAAAATCAGTGAAGCAAAGCAGTGTATAAAGGAATTATACTTGAATACGGAAAGTGTTTCTGCACTGATCAGTGAAAGAGGAGTCGGGAAAACCTCCGCATACCAGCAGTGTGCGGCTGAATTGGGCATTGATTATATGGGTCTCTATGCAGCGGCTCTGGAGGGGCCTGATTTCATGGGGCTGCCGGATAAGGACAGGGAGAAGGGTATTACAAGATATCTGGCTCCTCAGTTTTTACCAACAGTCCAGGCGGTCAGGGAAGGTTTGTTTGCAGAAAAGGGGATTCTGGTATTGGAAGAAATAAACCGTGTCCCGAGTGACACAACCTCTGTTTTGTATCCCCTGCTGCTGGAGAGGAAAGTAAACGGTCACACAATAGCACCAGGCTGGAGGATAGGGGTTACTATGAACCCGGATACAATGAACTATTCTGTAAGCTCTCTTGATGATGCCATGCTTGACAGGTTTGTATCCATGGAAATCACCGCCGATCTGGAGGATTACACAGATTACTCAATAATGAATCACCCGAATGATGATATTCTGGCTTTTCTACAAGCATGTCCCGACATGCTGCTGGTTGTCAGGAAGGCTGCCGATTCTACTGCACTGAGCAAGTCACCGACCCCAAGGGGCTGGACCAAGGTGCAGGAGCTTTTGAATAACTGCAGCTTGAATGAAAGACTTATGAAACAGCTTATAGCGGGTATAGTGGGCCCGGAAGCCGCAGCATCCTTCTATGGTTTTTTGAAGAACAGAAGCTTTAAGATTCCGGCAGCGGATAAGATTTTGGAAAACTTCGTAGAAGTAAAGGCCGATATACAGGAAGTTCTGGAAATGGACAGGCTGGATGTATTGAGTCTTATTATAAAAAAGCTGGTGCTTCAGTTTAGAATGGAAAAAGCACATATCGACAACCTGAATGCTTTTGTAAATTGTCTGCCGGAGGAGCTGGGGGTACTTTTCTTTAAGCTGCTGGCCACAAAGCGCTCTGATGAGTTCATGGATGTAATACAACAATTCGATGCTTATGAAAAGATCTCTGATAAGATATTTGAAATGCTCAAGCCTTGATGAAAGGTAAGTGAATAATTTTGAAAATGCGTGATGCAATGCTGCATCTCCTTCTGAAGCAGCCTTTTTACGGTTATGTTGCCGCTTCGGTAACTACTGCTGAAAGCGGTGATACAGAAACGATAAAAATGATAAATGACTCTGCCTTGAAGCTTCTGTACAACAGGCAGTGGTATGAAGCACTCAGCAATGAAAAGGCCATGGGAGTCATAATTCATGAACTGCTGCATATAATACTGTTTCATCCCTACAGAAGGGAAGGAAGGGAGAAGCTGCTCTGGACCATAGCCTGTGATATGGCTGCAAATGAACATATACACCAGAATCTGCTCCCGGAGGGCTCTGTTACGGTTGAAAACATTGCTAAGGAGATAAGGGAGAAAATACCCAGATTTAAGAGTGCGGAATTCTATTATGATGTAATATCGAAGGATGAGAGTCAGTTCAGCTTTTTTGAGCGTAAGGATGATATAAGGGTAGTCCTGAAAAGCGGCCTGGAGCTGAATGCAAACAGGCAGATGGAGGATGAGTCCTCCGAAATCAACAAGAGTGCCCTTAAGAGTATGATGTCGGAGCTTATAGAACAGGCTCAGTCTGAAGGTGAAATACCAGGAGAGGTCGCATCAGTGATCGCAGATATATATAGGACCGGTGATGTGAACTGGAGAAACGTTTTAAGAAGATTTTTGACAGGCAAGGGAAAGGTAATAAAGAAAAAAAGCTTTAAGAAGGAATCCAGACGCTTTGAAAATCTTCCGGGCAACAAGCGGACAATGGGGCTTAGCGCATTGATTGCTTTGGATGCCAGCGGCTCAATATCCGATAAACAGCTTTCACAGTTTTATGGTGAGCTTTTGAAAATAAAGAAGATCACCGGCGCCGATCTGAGTGTTACACAGTTTGATACTGACTGTACTGCTCCTGCACCTCTCGAAAGCTTTGTGCGAGAGAAAAAGAGAGTAAAAAACGGAGGTACTGACTATAGACCGGTTTTTAAACTGGCTGATAGCATGGTGATGCCGCTGCTGATCATTTTTACTGACGGAGAGGGTACTGCACCTGATCAGGTCAACCAGAAGGTGGTCTGGATGCTGCCGAAGGGCGGAAGGAAGCCTGCAGCTTATGGGCACTATGTAAATTTTGATATTTAGGGGGGTGGCAATGTGTTTGAACTGAAATTCTATATAGTCGGAGGCTATATAAAAATGGACAGGAAGATCTTTCTGCAGGAGATGCTGGGGAAGGATAGCAGTCTCCGGCAAATACTGAATTGGAGAGGCACGAAGGATTTTGCTGAAAAACACCCTATCGTGGGAGAACCTGACAAGGATGACATAGTTACCATAGACTTCAACTATACAGTTCATGTTGAACTGGGACAGCCTGCAATAGATGTATTAAGCAAGCTTAAATCAAAATACAGGGGTGGGATCAGGGGAAAGGTATGCTGCAGGTGGCTGGCAGGATATAGTATGAGCAATTTTATAATCGATCTGGATTCGGATGATGATACGATACAGCAGGGATATTAACCGCATTTTTCTGGGCAATGGGCTATAGGCAAGGGGCAATAGGTTCAAGCTGGGCTTCGAAGCCTGTCCCTGAAATCCCATTGCCTATTGCCTCTCGCCTCTTGCCCGAAGATTGCTTCGCAATCTTCTACAATTATTCAACTACAGCTCAAACAGGTTCCCTTGCGGGAAGAGCCCGAAGAGTCCTCCTGTATGTATGAAGAGTATATTCCTGTAATTTTTGAAGGTTCCCTTATTTATCTCCTCAGTCAGTCCGTACATAGCCTTGCCGGTATAGACTGGGTCCAGGATCACACCTTCCAGCCTTGCCAGGTCGCGAATGAACTCAAGCTCCTCGGGACGGCTTAAGGCATAGCCTCTTCCTACATAGCCTTCTATTATATTTATTTCATCCTTGGATACAGGCACACTTACATCCATGTACTTCATGCTCTCATGTAATATTTCCTGTATTCTTTTCTTGAAATATTCAGCATCTCCACCGACATTTATGCCGAAAATATCGGCAGGATGCTTGTGCAGCTTATTGGCGAGCCATAAGCCGGAATAAGTGCCCCCTGAGCCGACGGCAAGCACTATGCAGTCAAAGCTTGTATTAATTTCCTTTTCCTGTTCTATGATCTCCTCCATGGCGGTATAATAAATGTCCTGAGGCTGAACAAGCCGGATACTGATATTTCACAGATAAGGGAGCATGTTAGGCTGGCAAAACAAAAAGGTGCCGATGTTGTTGCGGCAATGCTGCATTGGAGTATAGAGTTTGAAACCTATCCCATTGAGAATATAATTAATATGGGACATAGGATAATGGAGTCAGGGGTGGATATTATCCTGGGCGGGCATCCTCATGTGGCACAGCCTATGGAAAAATACAGGTTTTTTGACCCTTATGACAGGCGGGAGAAGGAAGGTTTCATAATATACTCACTGGGAGAGCTTGTCTCCCTGAACCTTTTCAGCAGAAACTCACGTCTGGCTGCTATTGTGAAGCTCGAACTTACAAAGGGCATTGAAAATGGGGAAAAGGCAGTAAAAATAACCGGTCTGAAGGTTTTACCAATATACATAAGCTATAGGGAAATGGGAGAAGGAAAAACAGATTACAGAGTATTGGATTTCAGAAAGACCCTGAAGGAAATGCGGAATGGTAATAATCCTCACCGCTTTGGCCGGAAAGAGACCGAAGAAATGGAAAGGCTGGAGAAACTGCTGTATTACAGGGTGCTTCCCCATGACACTTCAGGAATATTAGTATAACAGTTATTGGAGGTAATAAATATGTCAGAGTTGGTTATGGACTGCACAAAACCGGAAATTCTGCTTCAGAAGCTGATAAGGTTCAATACCACGAACCCCCCGGGAAGCGAGGAGGAATGCATAAAGTACATCACGGGGCTTCTTGAGGCTGCAGGGGTAGAAACGGTCCTGCTGCATGGGGATGATCCGCTTAGGCTTAACCTTGTGGCAAAAATCAAAGGACAGGGAATCGAAGCTCAGTTGGCTTTACACCTATGCTGCTTACTGAAGATATGGATTTTTCCAGGCTGCTTCACAATGCTGACGAGAGGGTTCCTGTAGATGCGCTGTATTTCGGCACTGATGCGGTTTATAAGCTGATAACCCGTTATAAAGCTTAAGTCATTGACAAATAATATGCTGTGATGAACGCAGCATGTAAATCGGAGGATGAATTTGAAAGAAAGAATAATCAATTCGGCGGCAAAATTTGTGAATCTGTATGGAGTAAAAAGGTTTACCGTGGATGATATAGCCGGAGACCTGGGGATCAGTAAGAAAACAATATACAAATACTTCAGGAGCAAGGATGAACTGGTAAGCGAGATGTTCAGAGCCAGCCTGGAGGATAATATAAAAAGCACCGTTGAAGCTGTTGAAAAGGAAGCTACTATTGTAGGAAAGCTCAATACTGCACTTCTGTCCCACCACAAATACCAGATTCCCTTGGAGATACTGGAGGATATTCAGAGGTTCTATCCCAGGGAGTGGGAGAAAATAGAAGAGCAGCTGAAGTTCAAGCTCCGGCTTGTACGGGACATAATATGCGAAGGTATAGAGGCCGGTGAACTGAGGAAGGATATCAATATCGAAGTACTGAGCCTGATACTTGACAAGGCAACCAGGGCAATACTTGACTACAAATTCCTGGTTGAAAATGATCTGAACGTCAATAAGGCATTGAGTGAGATAGAGAAGATATTGTGGTATGGTATACTTGATAATGGAACTAAATAGCCGATTACAGGCCGGTAGTAGTAATACTGCCGGTTTTCTTGTTTATAAATAATTATATGGTTGATTTTGTGATAGAATAGTAGTGATTATATTTTAGAAAAGGTAGGATATACATATATGAGCGATATTGCCGGTAAAGGCTGTGAGATACTGGTTCCTTTCAGTGAAAGGAAACCGCTTCCCGAAATAGAGAGAAGCCTGATCAAAAAATACAGGAAGCATATCTGGAGTAAGTTTATAAAAGCAATAAAGGACTTCAAGCTGATTGAAGAAGGGGATAAGGTAGCAGTAGGTGTTTCAGGAGGCAAGGACAGCATGCTTATGGCAAAGCTGTTCCAGGAGCTGCAGAAGCATGGGGAGGTTTCCTTTGAGCTGGAATTTATTGCAATGGACCCAGGCTATCATGAGAACATAAGGGAGCTTCTGATAGAAAACTGCAAATACCTTGAGATACCCATCCATTTATTTGAATCAGGCATATTCAAGATAGTGGATAGCATTGCAAAAGACTACCCCTGCTACATGTGTGCAAAAATGCGCCGCGGGGCGCTGTATTCAAAGGCAATGGAGCTGGGCTGCAACAAGCTTGCACTGGGTCACCATTTCAATGATGTAATTGAGACAACTATGCTGAATATACTTTATACCGGAAGCTTCAAGACAATGCTTCCGAAGCTGAAGTCCACAAATTTCAAAGGCCTGGAATTAATAAGGCCCCTTTATTATGTAGATGAGTTGTATATCGAAAGATTCACACAGAGCAGCGGTATCTGGCCTTTGAACTGTGCGTGTATGGTAGCTGCAGAGAAGATAGCAAACAAACGCTATGAAATCAAGGCTTTAATAAAAGAATTGAAAGAGAAGATTGAAAATGTGGATACCAATATCCTCAGAGCAACCCAGAATGTCAATATGGAAGCCATACTGGGCTGGCACAAGGGAGGAAAGCAGTATTCATACCTTGACTTCTATGATGATGAAGCACTGGAGCCGGAAGCTCCTGAAGAGTAGAAAGATAAAAGAGCTCGTTTGAGCTCTTTTCAGTGCCAGCCGTCTTCGACCTTGTTGCGCTTGTATGCGACGAGAACCACATCTCCGCCCAAATGCTCTCCAAGCTTGTTCTCGAATTCGGTGAGCATTTCCTCGATCCTTTTATCTCTCTCAACTTCAGCAAGATGAAAGTGTTCATTTGTATCCATTTGTTCTTCACTCCCTTTTGACTGTCAAATCAATATTTTGATTATTTTTTGTTTAGAAGACAAAAATATGTAATTTGTTTTAAATTTTACTCGTAAATACAATCAAAATATTTGAATTCCAAGTTCAGGCTGCAGTCACAGCCGGTAGAAAAGGAGCGGTTTCCAATAGAGGGTAATACACTAGCAGGATCGGTTTCGCCATTGATACAGGATAGAATTGCAGCTGCTGTTTTTTTCGATTCAATAGCTGCAGCATCAAAGCACTCAGTGAAGGAAGAAGTCATAGGGGTTTTATCGTCCCAGGGCAGATACCAGACTGAATGAGAGGTATTAAGATAATCCAGGCCATCTTCTATTTCCAGTGGAAGGATCATACTGGAAAACATCGGCGGCTTCCCGAGGAAGCTTTCAAGAGCTCCGATAAGTCTTCTCTTAAGGCCGGTTTTATCCTGCAGCGCAGCATTTATAGCGGACATATCGGATATTGCCTGGCATACCTGCCTTGAACTAATATCTGCAGAATACACTATGTCCAGTACCTCAGAATACATTCCGCCTATGACGGCAGCAGCCTGGGCTGATATTTTTATTTGTTTGGAAGCATTGAACTGAGAAGGCTTCTTATCAAATTCCCTTTTCAGCATAAGTACATCGAGGGCGGTCTCAAAGCTTCGGTGATAGTAGGTGTATTTGGCGTTATATGCCTCATCTTTGCGTACAAAGCCTGTTTTGTAGAAAATATAGGGATGTGTATGGCAGTCCAGCACATAATGGCACAAATATCCGCACATATAAGCGGTGAGGATTCTTTTTGAGGCTTCATCAGACTTCATGATATACTTAAGTGCTTCACATATAAAAGCACCGGTGCTTTCTTCATGCATTCTGCTGCCAAAGCCGGCAATGCCGTTGCTTTTGACCCACGGCCATGCTCCGTAATAGAAGAAAATATCAGGACCCTGTGTCCCCAGGTTGAACACACTTCTATGGCCGGATATTTGACTTGCCTCATGTTCATTTCCAACAAGCGAAAGCATTGAATCACCACAAAGATAATGGGTAAGAAGAGCAGGCATTGATATCCCTCCTGAGCAGTATTCTATACTAAGCTTCCATGGAACCTTTTTTCAGAATATAAACAAATATTACAAGCAGCAAGGACAGCGCCAGCATTGAATATGAAAGTATTGAAATGCTGAATATATCAGCCGCACGCCCGATTACTGCCGGAAGGAAGAAACCGCTAAGGCCTGCAAAAACCGATATAAATGCGGCTGTTGTACCTGATTTCCCGGGAAAATGCGAAGTTGCGACCACCATAGTGGTCGGGAACTGTCCTGAAAGCATAAGCCCCAGAAGGCCGATAGTTATTATTGTCCAATTCCCGGCAGGCAGAATGCTCCATAGAGCTGACAGCAGCATTGTTCCTACGCTTGCGGCAAGCAGGTAGGTTGAAAGCCCTATACGGTCGGCTAACCTTCCTGAAAAAAGGCGCCCTATTGTAAGACAGAGCCAGAACACCGTAGCAGTCAGTGAGGCAGGTATAATACTGCCGGGAACAGTTGTATTCCAATATACTGTAATCCAGCCTCCAGTGGACACTTCTACACCTACATAGAAAAATACTGCAAGTCCTACTGTCCACAGAAAGAGGCTTTTCAGAGGGCTGGTATTATTATTCCCTGCCTGATCGGTTTTTTCCCGGACAGCTTTATGCTCATCAATTTTATTTCTTATCAGAAGCAAGCTGACTATGACAGGAGCTATAAGTGCAAATCCGAAGCAATACCTCCAGTTCCGCAGGTATTCAGTAGATAAAAAGGCAATCAGAGGAGCAATTATAGCGCCTATCCCGTAAAAGAAATGAACGAAATTCATTCCGCTTCCCTTGTTTTCTTCCAGTGAATCCGCACACAGTGCATTTATTCCAACTTCAAATATTCCATATCCAAAGCCTGTTATAAGATTAAGCACATATAAGAACGAAAAGCTCCTGGCAATCATACAGCCCGAGAGTCCTGCAATCAGCATCGCACCTCCTGCAATCATAAAAGGTCTTTTACCTGTTCTGTCCATAAAGTACCCGCCTATAAGGGCGGTAACGAGCATTCCTATGAACTGTCCCGAAAGCAGAAGTCCTCCCTGACTGTAGTTGATGTTGATATCAGTCCGTATGGCAGGGAGCAGGGGACCGATTATATTTGCAATCATACCGACAGCGACAAAGCCCAGGCATTGTATCCATTTAGAAGCGTGTTTCAATCATTTCACCCCACAAATATGTATATTTATGAAATCCACTTAGAACATTCTAATACGGAAAGCAATATTATTCAAGAAAAATCGGTATGAAAGAACATTTTTACAGGTTCTTGAATAATATGAATATATATGTTTTTGGGGGTGGGTAATATGTATTATTGGGAATATAGACAAGACAAGGCGCAGGCAGCCATTGCGAGGATAAAAGGCGGTCCTCTTGCACCGCAGTTGGAAGGGGCAGTATTATTCAGAGATGTACAAGGTGGGACATGGGTATGCGCATACGTGAAAGGACTTCCTCAATATCAGCCGGCTAAAGATGGGGAACAGCCGATTGGTCCCCATGGCTTTCATATTCATGAGAATGGGAACTGCGGAGTGGGAGATCCGAAGGAGCCTTTCAAGGCAGCAGGGGAACACTGGAATCCAGCAAATCAACCACATGGCAATCATATAGGGGATTTTCCGGTGCTGTTTTCCAACAATGGTATAGCGAGAATGTGCTTTTTTACAAATAAGTTCAAGGTTGCTGATATAATAGGCAGGGCTGTTATAATCCATGAGAGTCCGGATGATTATAGATCACAGCCTGCGGGCAATGCAGGGAAAAGGCTGGCCTGCGGGATAATAAGGCAGGTTTAGGTTCATATATGGTGATTGCTTGGGAGGTAAGGTATTATGACAGACGGCAAGATTAAGGTATTCGACTGGAAGGGCATGCCCGAAAAAGCGCAGCAAATGCTTGGAGAAGATTTCTGGGGTGAAATAAACAGAATGATACCAAGACAGGGACCGCCAATAGATATATATACGACAGAGGATAAAGTGACTGTGATCGTGGAAGTACCGGGCCTTGAATCAGCAAACAGGGTTGCGGTTAAAATTAAGGGCTTGAAGCTTCTGATATCAGGAGAAATACCATGGACCTACCCGGTGAATGAAAAAGAGCTGCTCCAGAAGGAAAGGCTCTCAGGGAGCTTCAGAAGAGAGGTTACACTGCCTAATGATATAGTGCCGGGCAGCACTGTGGAGGCCAGGTATAAAGCAGGCCTCCTGGAGATAAATATTCCAAGGCTCGCTGCAGAAGAGGAGCAGCCGATATCCATAGAGTTCGAGGAATAACCGGGATGACAAATACTGCAAAGCTCGGCTCTAGCCGCGTAACGCGCAACCCGAAACGCTAAACAATAACTCCAGAGCCTGTCTAAAAGCACGAGGCCCGCGGCACGGGGCTCGAGGCAAAAATCTACAGAAACTGTATGCTCACTTCATCGGTTGTAACAGCTTCATTTTCTTTTGGTATACGTATTTCCAGTACTCTATCCTTGAAGGCAGCAGACGCGCCTTCTTTTTTTATTCCCAGGGGCAGAGGTATGATATGATCATTGCCTGAGGGATCACCTTTGATTGTAATATGAGTACCTGTAAGCAGCACTTTGATGTCCTGCTCACTGACATCCTCGGGTACTGCGGTTCTTATGACCACAAAGCCATGTATTTCGAAAAGCTGTGGATTCAGACTGTTTGAGACGGCCGTGGTTTGTTCCTCATGGGCTGCAGGTGTACTCCCCGTATTTTGTGACACATGACTGTTGAAATATTGGGACAACGGAGCTGCCAGGGATTGTGACAAAGGAGCCAGAAGAGCCTGGGTTATGGGATTGGCAATGGATTGCATCAATACCTCCTGAATGAAACCCGGAAGCTCTGAGGTATCCCCCCTTAACAGCATATCCCTAAGCTTTGCGCTCATCTGCATTGGATCGAAGTATTGCCCTGAACTGCTCATTGCTATCACTCCCTATCAGATTAAATAGAATGCCTGGATGGGTCTTCAGCATTCTTGCCGAATTTTTCGATAGCCAGTTTTTTGACCCAGCCTGGAACTTCTTCTGAACCGGACTGGTTCAGCATATCAATCATATTGGTGTCTTTAAGAACTGAGCACAGTTCTGATATATCATTATTGTCGCCTGTAATTGAACCAAAGCCTTGGTTCTGTTTTGTGAAGCTTTGAAAGCCTACAGGCAGGTTGTTGCCCAGATTTATGCAGGAGGCTCCCGACACCGAGCCGATACGTATATTACCTATGAAAAAAGTCGGAGATAGGTTCGGCATTATGAATCCCCCTTTTCTTTGCCTGTTTTGTTATTTTTGTTTGTTTTTTTTTGACTTATTCTTTGTCTTTTCAGCGGGTTCTTTTATTCCGAAATTGTTTCCAATATTCAAAGTACCGCTTAAATCCTTTATATCGAGGGTATCAAGGCTGAAAACCAGGTTTTCCAGCTGCTGTACATTCAGATTCTCCACATGTATATGGTATTCAGGCTTGCTTTTGAGCTTTTCCACCTCTTCTTCAATAGTGATCAGTTTCTTGTAGATTTCCCGCAGCAGGAGATTATCGGAACTATCGCAGTCATGTTTCCCCATTTGAATTCACTTTGCTTTCATAATACAGCGGTGATTATTTTTCCTCCATATGTGTTCTTATTACTGCGCTCTGATTGTATATGGACTTGTTTGAATCTCCTTCCATTGTGCCGAAGCCCTCGTCGGATCTCGTACAAGAACGCCATTTTACCTGCAAGTTGTCACCGGAGAACACTCCTGAGGAATCAGAAACCCTCTCGATTATCAGATCACCAAATTCTATTCTGACCATTTATATACCCCGCTTTCCAATTCTTGTACGCACAAGTTCTTCAAAGTACTTCAGAAGCTCACTGCTGCTGCCGGGATCGGTGACCATATCGCAGGGACTTTCCAGGACATTATCCACTCCTCTGACTTTGCCGAAGCCTGAGCAGGATACTATATCCGAATACCATTGGTATTGGATATTATAGCCTGCAAATATTCCGGAACTGAAATTAATTGAATTCACACGGATATTATTAAAAAGGATACCCACAGAAGAAGCTGCTTCAGGCACTCAAATCACTCCAGGCTTTATTTGTAAATGGAATCTTTCCATTATATATTATTCTATGACAAAAGATGTAAATCAGAGCCAGTATATTTAGCAGGATAGTTTATTACTTTTTAAATCTATGACAACCATAGATTGTAATGTTATCCTTGCCTTTGGCATTGGGAGGCAATTCAGTACCATTGTAGTTGTTTGTAATGACAGGGGTATCCACAACATCATTGTCCATAAATATGTTGACAGCGCGGCTTATTATGTTTCTGGCACCCAGAACGGAGCCAAAGCCGGACTTGTTATTGCTGCTGGATTTCCAATCGCCCTGGTAATTTGTTCCTGCAAATATCCCTGAGTTGTTATTAACTGAATTTACAAGTATGTTGTTGAAACAGACCATATTGTTTTGGGGCATATGAATCACATCCTACGCTTGAACTCCGGGGCCGGTTTCTATATCATTGTCTATGATAGGTGTATCTACGAGGTCATTATCATTCATCATAGTCAGAATAGCCGTAAATATGTTTCCGACACCAGCTACCTGTGTTATCACATCTTCGGTTTTGTTATTGGAATCCCAACCTGAGGCAGCATTATCACCAATGAATATACCGGCATTTGTATTCATGCTGTTTGTGGCTATACAGTTAAAGATTATCAGATCAGGCACAGGGTACACCCCTTTCTGTTTTGTGCTTTTCTCCTATATATTATGCTGTGCATACTGCAAGTGCCACAAAAGCATACAGAACAACTGAAGGACAAATCGAATATAATGGTATAGGTTTTTAATTTCCTATTAATGAATAGAAAGAAGCGGTGAGTTATGAGTTCCATACAAAGACCGGTGCGGATATCCACAAGAAGGATCACTACGGAAGACAGCCTTATTACAATAGACTATCCGGTGGTAAAGGACATGGAAAGCCCCACTGCACAGCACAGGATAAACAAAGCGATAATATCGCTGGTGGACACGATCATGAGGGAGCAGGGGTATTACAAAAACCAGAAGGTGGAAATGCTTGGCTGGTATGAGATAAAGAGCAACGAAAGAGGTATACTGAGCCTTACCATCGGCAACTATTCCTTCGTATATCCGTCGGCACACGGTATGACAATAGTCAAAGGGATCAGCTTTGATATAGAGAGCGGAGACAGTATAAAGCTGAAGGACCTGTTCAAGCCTGATGCTGATTATGTCAAAGTGCTGTCGGACATTGTGGCACAGCAGATAAAGGACAGGAATATACAGCTTCTGGATGAGTTTAAAGGAATAAGGCCGGACCAGGACTTCTATATAGCTGACAAATCCCTGGTGCTGTTTTTCCAGCTTTATGAGATCACTCCCTACTATATGGGTCTGCAGTATTTTCTTATATCTGTATACCAGCTTCAGGATATAATCACTGAAAATGGAGCATTAGGGGTCATGGCTTCAGGAGATTAATTCTGCTCAGTGGGTTATATCTGAAGACAGACCACTGAGCGGGCATGTAATAGACTAAATATTTGTGGCTATTGCATGCCTGCTCAAGTGTATTGCTAACTGCTAAGGAAAATCTTCTAAATATGAAGGAAAGTGGAAATTAGTGGCGAATATAAATGGCAAATGATTAACCGGGAGCTGTTGTGAAGGAGATATTCATATGTGTGATACGATGGTTGCACTGCCATGCTGTACGGGTGACGGCTCCCTGCTGTTTGCAAAGAACAGCGACAGGGAGCCCAATGAGCCTCACGTTTATGGAAAGGAAAGGGCAAAAACAGAAGGTTTAAGGATATGAGACAGAATTTCTTTAATTGAGTTTTTTTCTTTTGGATTTTAGTATTTTTTTGGACTAACCATAGTAGAATTAAATGTCAAGTTAAAATAAATAAAGGGGGTCCATAAAATGAAAAAAATCATTAATATGCCTGAAAATGTTGTTGATGAAATGCTTAAGGGAGTAGTAGCAGCACATCCTGCCCATATAAGGCGTCTGGAAGGAACAAACGTCCTGGTAAGGGCAAGTGCGCCGAATCCCAAGGTTGCGCTAATAAGCGGCGGAGGAAGCGGACATGAGCCTACCCATGGGGGCTATGTGGGTAAAGGGATGCTTGATGGAGCAGTGGCTGGAGCTGTATTCACCTCACCTACACCGGATCAGGTTTTTGAGGCAATAAAGGCAGTAGACGGCGGAAAGGGAGTATTACTGGTAATAAAGAACTATACGGGGGATATCCTGAACTTTGAAATGGCAGCGGAGATGGCTGAGGCTGAAGGCATCAAGGTTGACAGTGTTGTTGTAAATGACGATGTGGCAGTTGAGAACAGCACCTGGACTTCCGGAAGAAGAGGAATAGCAGGTACGATTTTTATTCATAAAATTGCAGGTGCAAAGGCGGAAGCGGGAGCGGGGCTTAGTGCCGTGAAACAGACCGCAGAAAAGGTAATTGCCAATGTAAGGTCAATGGGAATGGCTCTTTCACCATGTATCGTACCGGCAGCCGGAAAATCCAGCTTTATCCTGGAGGAAAATGAAGTTGAGATAGGCATGGGCATTCATGGAGAGCCAGGTACCCACAGGGAAGAAATAAGACCGGCCGACGAGATAGCAGACCATTTGCTTGGAAAGATACTGGAGGATATGCCGCTAGCCGCCGGCAATGAAGTTGCAGTCATGATAAACGGACTGGGAGGCACTCCGCTGATGGAGCTGTATATAGTAAACAGAAGGGTAGCTGAAGTGCTTGAATCAAAGGGAGTAAAGGTTATCCGTACATATGTGGGCAATTACATGACCTCTCTTGAAATGGCCGGGTTCTCAATAACATTACTCAAGCTGGATGGAGAGTTGAAGGAATTGCTGCTGGCTCCGGCTGATACGCCGGCTCTGGTGCAGATATAGGAGGGGATGGAATGGGTTCTGGAATATATGCGGCAATTCATGCAATTAGTGAAGCTATAAATGAAAACAAAGATATGCTTACAGATCTTGATGCTGCTATAGGGGACGCTGATCATGGAATAAACATGTCAAGAGGCTTCAATGCAGTCATGGCCAAGCTGGAAGAGACAAAGGAGGAGGACATTTCCACTGTGCTGAAAAAAACAGGGATGACCCTTATTTCCACAGTAGGAGGGGCTGCAGGGCCATTATACGGCACCGCTTTTTTAAGAGCGGCGGGTATAGCACAGGGAACAAGCCTGATAACAAGGGAAAAAGCAGTGGAAATGCTCAGCGCAGCCGTACAGGGGATAAAAGACAGAGGCAAGGCAGTAAAGGGTGAAAAGACGATGCTGGATGCCCTTGAGCCTGCCCTTGAAGCATTCTTCAAGGGGATAAATGAGGATAAAAGCCTTCTGGATTGCCTGGAGACGGCATGTCTGGCTGCAGAACAGGGTGTCGAATACACAAAAACCATAAAGGCGACTAAAGGGAGAGCCTCATATTTGGGAGACAGGAGTATCGGACACCAGGATCCCGGCGCTACCTCATCCCTTATAATGCTCAGGACGCTGACTGCTTATTATCGCACTTCAACACTGGAGGCGTGAAGGATGGTTGGTATTGTAATTGTATCCCACAGTGCTAAAGTGGCTCTGGGGATCAAGGAACTGGCTGAGCAAATGACTGGCGGCAACAGTTCAATTATAGCAGCGGGCGGCCTGGAGGATGGAAGTATTGGAACAGATGCAGTCAGGATCATGGAGGCAATAAAAAAAGCGGATACCGGGGATGGGGTTGTAGTAATGGTTGACCTTGGCAGTGCAGTATTAAGCAGTAACCTGGCTATTGAGCTTCTGGGTGAAGGTGTCAGGGAAAGGATAAGAATTGCAGATGCACCTGTACTGGAAGGGGCGGTAATAGCTGCGGTACAGGCTTCCATCGGCGACAGCCTTGAAGATGTACTTGCCGCTGCTGAAGCTTCACGGAGCATGCTTAAAAAGGTATAAATAAGTACAAATGAAAATACTGCTGATTATGGAGGTATGGCAGCTATGAAAAAAGACCGTAAGGTAATATGTCTCATACACAGTGATTTTGAGGACCTGGAGCTGTGGTACCCGGTCCTGCGGCTCAGGGAGGAAGGAGTCACCGTACATTTGGTCGGTGAAAAAGCAAGTACGACATATATCGGAAAATATGGAGTTCCTGCTGTTTCGGACTACAGCTTCTCCGGGATTGACTGCGGGGAATATGACGGACTTCTTATTCCGGGCGGATGGGCGCCTGATAAATTGAGAAGATATCCTGAAGTGCTCGGAATTGTAAGAGATATGAATGATAGGGGCAAGCCTATCGGTCAGATATGTCATGCAGGCTGGGTGCTTGTTTCGGCAAACATACTTAAAGGTAAGAAAGTAACAAGTACCGTCGCAATTAAGGATGACATGACAAATGCAGGTGGAATATGGATGGATGAGCCCGTAGTAGTGGACGGCAACATTGTTTCAAGCCGGAAGCCTCAGGATCTGCCTGATTACATGAAAGCATATATTGAGCTTTTGAGGAACAGCTGAACGGTCAATATCGTTCACTACATGCTTTGTTATCGATATAAATAATACATAGCCTACTGTAGGGATGGGTCTTGACCCATCCTTTTTTTTCAGAACAGAACTCTACACAAGACCTTCTGTTTCAATGTACTTGATAAAATCGGAATAAAGAGGCTCCCTTTCACGGCCTTCAAGGACAACTGTCATATTTGAATATCTGTTCCTGGAAATATAATAGATAAGGAATTCCATAGATGGCTTATCTATATAATGCAGTGCTTTGATGCTTATACTAAAATGCATATTGGCAGATATCAGGTTGAATAGACTTTCAAAGGCAATATATATCCTGATTTTTTCTGATGCGTGGGTAAGACTGTCGTTATTTATTTCAGACGGAAAAACCTCGTTTGCACTGTTTTCGATCCGGGATATGTCCTTCCAGTAATACGGTGGAAGCTTCCTCAGCAAATCATGGTTGAAATTGTCTATTATCATTCTTGCACAGTCGGAAAGTGCACTGTATGGTACTTTAACCAGGGGATGGCATATGATGCTGATGGTATTCCCCATTTCCTGCCTGTTAACGATCTTGTTTTCATTTATGAATACTACCTGCAGCTTTGAAGAAGGTATAAGGCCTGATGCCGGGTAAACCGGCTCCTGCTGATGGCTGTTTGCATTTTTTATATCATTATACAGCTTGCGGATACTTTCGTTGGGGCTTATATTCAGCTCATCCCTCAGTATATTGGAGCATCTTTTGTACTGATTCAAGGCAGAACCCCTATCCCCTAATTCAATGTAGTTTATTATCAGTTCTTCGTATAATTCCTCTTGCAGGGGATTGATCTTCAACATTTCATTGAGTATTTCGATACTCTTGAGGTAGCTGCCTGTTGATTTATAGAGCTTTGTAAGCTGATGGAGCACCGCAAAGTATTTTCTTTGAAGCCTTTCACGCTCAAAGAATACCCAGTCGTTGAAATCCGGGCATTTATTAATATAAAAGCCTTCCAGGAATTCACCCTTGTAAATGCTTTTCACTTTGTTCAGGCTTTCAATTAAATCTGATCCGGTTGATTCCAGATTTTCCTCAAGCAGCTTTTCCATTTCGGAGATATCTGTATATATGGATGCATCAGGATTTATCCTGCAGCAATCCTTGTATGTTATAATAAACGGCGCCTGCTGTTTGTCAGCGTCCAGTATTTTTCTCAGTGACCATAGGGTATACCTTAAATTGTACCTGGCAGTTTCAATACTGGCCGAATCCCAGAATATCGATGCCAGCTTGTCACGGCTGTACATTTTATCCCTGTTTAAAACCAGATAGCAAAGCAGAGCAGCTGCTTTATTGCTCATACTGCCCGAAATCGGCTTGTTATTCAGGATTATTGAAGGATTACCAAGCATAAAGATCTCAAGATTGGTCAATGGTATCACACCTTTATTTGACGTATAGGATATTACCCTCTTTTATAGTGGCGACTACTGAAATTTCATTAAGACTTGAGCTTGCCTCCAAAGGGTTGGCATCAAGTATTACCAGGTCGGCGAGCTTACCCCTTTCGATGCTGCCCTTGGACTCCTCTTCAAATACTGCCTTAGCGCTGTTGATTGTAAACAGCTTTATCGCATCCTCAATGCTTATCGCATATTCAACGGTAGGATGGTTGACGGCAGAATAAATACCAAGTAAAGGATTCATCGGCGTCAGATCGCTGTCCGAGCCCCCGGCAACAATAAGGCCGGCTTTGATGTATTTGCTGAAAGGGTTGGTGCGCTTTCTCCTTGCTTCTCCCAGTCTGGTTTCGTACATTTTTCGGGCACCGCCCCACAAGTACTCATAAGTGGGTTGGACGGATGCAACCAGGCCTAGAGCTTTCGCCCTTTGTATATGTTCATCGGCAGGCATTTCAAAATGCTCGATACGGTGGCGGGGATCCTTTCTGGGGTATATAGCCTGAGCGTGTTCATAGGCTGTCAAAGCCTGCTCTATTGCCCTGCTTCCTATGGCATGTACCGCTATCTGCAGACCACTCCTGTGAGCTTCAAGAACAAAGCTGTTCAGCTCTTCCTGGCTGAAGTACAGGGTTCCGGAATTTGAGCTGTCATCTGAGTATGGCTCCGCCAATGCAGCAGTCCTTGATCCGAAGGAGCCGTCAAGAAATATTGTACCTCCGATTCTTTTCAGGCCTTTTTCCAGTATCTTTTCTACATTGACTGTCTGATAAAATAGTGTGATATCGATGGGAAAGGAGTTTTTATTCTCCAGCATGAACTCCGCATGCTTGTCATGAAAGGTGAAACCACCCTCAACTGCATTGATTGAGGTTATTCCATTTTCAATGGCAATATTCAGAGCTTTATGGACTCCTCTGGCGATTTCGGCTTCTGATATCCTGCCAAGCATATGGCTTCTTACCAGGGCGCTGGCTCTTCCGGTAAGCTGTCCGTTTGGAAGACTGCGCCCATCCCTGACAATTCCGTCGAGGTTGAAAGGAAGATTGAGCATGTGCAGTGCCAGTGAGTTGACAATACTGGTATGGTAATCAACCCTGCTTATCCAAACGGGGTTATTGGGTGCACACCTGTCAAGCTCATAGCGATTAGGCAGCCTTTTCTCAATAAGCTTGAGCTCATCAAAACCTATTCCTCTGATCATTTCTCCTTCAGGCAGCTGCGAAGCTTTGTGCCTTATTATGCTGAACAGTTCATCCATGCACCTTATTTCACTCAGATTAAGGCTCAGGATATTGAGACCGGTTTGCACAAGATTCACGTGACTGTCATAAAAGCCGGGTAGTACGGTTTTTCCTATCAGATCCACCGCTTCTCCGGTGGTTCTGAGGTACTGCTCATAACCGCTGCCGCAGCCCAGGTCTATTATTCTGCCATCTTTGGCGGCAAGCCAGTTTACCACTGTGTTATTGCCATCTATGGTTAAAATAGTACCATTATACAACAACAAATCTACTTTCATGGGTTAAGACTTCCTTTCAGCAGTTTTGTATTAAGCCCTCGTTTAGATTCTACCACATATTACAGACAGAATGACATGGATATTTTACAGGGGCGGATATTGTCCGCCCCTGTAAAATATTATACCAGCAGTCTTACAAGATAATCAAACAGTATCTCGGCAGTTTTTACTACACTGCTTATCTGGACATATTCATCTGCCATGTGATAGTTTCTGCCCTGGGGTCCAAAAACCAAGGTGGGTATTTTCATACGGGCTCCTATATGGTTAAAATCGCCGATGCTTGAGAAATAGGCTATGTTCGCATTGGTACCACAGACTTTAGCTATGCTTTCTGCAAAAAGCTTCGAACATGGATCATTCTCTTCTACTATATAGGGTTCAAAGCCCGCACAATCAGAATGGGGTGCATCTCTGAAGCTGAATTCCACTGAGCTTTTGATGTTTGCTTTTTTTACAGCATCAAATAATTCATTTTCTATATAGCCTCTATCTTCGCCTCTTACTACATGCCTGAATATGGTGAAATATGCCTTGTCGGCCACACTGCAGGCTGCGCCGCCTCCGTTCATTTCGATGACTGATATGGAGCCCCTGCCAAGCTTATCATCGATAGTTGATATGGATTTTTCAAGCTCCAGGAGCACTTTCGAGGCATCTGATATTGCATTTATGCCCAGCTCAGGATTTGCTGCATGGGAGGCCTTCCCTGTAAAGGTGACGGTATAGTTCCAGCCGCCCCGTGCCCCGAGGCAGAGGCAGGGGAAGCTGGTGTCTGAGAATGAGCTGCTGGGTTCAGTCACTATTGCTATATCGGCTCTGTCAATATGCTTATCCAGGATCAATGCATCTGTACCCAGCCCGTAAGGGCCTTCTTCATCAGAAACGAAGGTATATAGTATTTCACCCCTGAAATGGGGAATAAGGCTTTTAAATGCTTCGATGGCGAGCAGCATAGCCGCTGCACCTGACTTCATATCCAGTGCACCCAGACCGTACATTTTATCCTCTTCAATTTCTGCTTTAAGAGGATTCCTGGTCCAGCCTTCACATATGTTGACGGTATCCAGATGAGCATTCAGAAGTACAGTAAGTCCATCTGATTCACCCTTTATCGAGCCTATGATGTTTGTGCCGTCATAATGGGTGATTTTGTTTTCCTTATACCTGTGATACTGTGCCGGCAGCTGCTTTTCGCACAGCCAATGATATATAAAATCCATTATTTCTTCCTCATGAAAATACGGGCTGTGTATCTCGATGAGCTTTGACAGAAGTGTTTCTATGTTTTGGCGGTTTATATACCGGTCGATATTATAAATCATAGTAAAGATATACCTCCTGTTGCTTTTTAACACAGCAGTTAAACTTCTCACGTGTTAAAGGTGCAATTCCTTTCCCTAAAGGTTTCAGAACTATGCAGACATATTTTCATTGTCATGATAAGTCTTTGCAGTGCGGATGTCGCCTTCCTTAAACATGAATTTTCCTGTAACGGCATATATGATCGCAATTACCGGTGAGAGGAATGCCAGATATACATAGGGCAGATAATCCATGGTAGCTACACCCAGCGCACCGGTGAAGAAAACGCCGCAGAGTCCCCAGGGGACAAGAGGAGAGGTCACCGTAGCGGAGTCCTCACAGGTCCTTGAACATACCATTGGAAGAAGACGTAGCTTCTTATACGCAGGAATAAGCATGCGCCCGGGTATGATTATAGCCATGTACTGGCTGGCTGAGAAAAGGTTGACTATTATGGAGGATATGACATGTGTAACGATCAGTCCCTTCACACTGCTTACAATTGATGAGATCTTGTCAAGCAGGACCTCCAATACTCTGGTTTTTTCAAGCAGACCGCCGAAGCTCAAAGCAATGAAACCGAGGGAAATAGTCCACATCATACTTTGCAGGCCGCCGCGGCTTAAGAGACTATCCACTGCTGCAACACCTGTTTCTGATACAAAGCCGTCATTCATGAAGGAGAGCATCTCACCGATTCCATAGCCCTGGAATATTATCCCGAAGGCTGCACCTAATAATGAAGATATGACCATAACCGCAAGTCCCGATACCTTTTTGACTGCCAGTACAACAACCAGAACAGGCAGCAGAAGTGTAACCGGGCTTATGAAATAGTTGGCCTTCAGACCGTCAAGTATAGCATCAACAGTGGAGGTATCTATTGCTTTGCCGCCATACCCCATACCTATGATTCCGTAAATGATCAGAGAAATAATTATAGCGGGTCCGGTTGTATATATCATGCTTCTGATATGGTCGAACAGGTCTGATTCCGCAACTCCCGCTGCAAGATTGGTGGAATCCGAGAGCGGTGACATTTTATCGCCGAAGATAGAGCCTGATATGACAGCACCGGCTGTTATTGCAGGAGGTACTCCAAGTCCTATTCCAACTCCCATGAAAGCAACACCGAAGGTCGCACCTGTTGTCCAGGAGCTTCCTGTTGCGAGTGAAGCCATAGAGCAAACAAGACAGACGGTGAATAGGAATACGGAAGGAGACAGGATCTTCAGTCCGTAATAAATGAGAGTTGGGATCGTACCGGAGGTAATCCATGTGGAGATCAATACTCCGACAAGCATCAGTATAAGCATGGGAAGCATTGCGATCTGGCAGCCGTAGAGTATGCCTTCCTCAATATCCTTCCATGTAAAGCCTGACATCAGCGCTACTATTGATGCAACAACTGAAGCCAGTATCAGGGTTATATGGGTGACCCAGTCCTGGTGCAGTACAAATACCTGCCCATACATCGCAACGCAAAGAAATAGAATAACAAAAAGTGCAGCTCCGAAGCTAGGTTTCTTTTCTTTTACCTTAATAGGATCTGACATGCATAAATCACTCCTTTTATTGATTTGACTCATTCTAGCATGCAAGTATTATAAGCACTGTTTTAAATTGTGTTTATGCAGAAAATTCTTGAAATAAATTTTTAAACGGTTTTTAAACATTAATTCTAGTTGTTTCATAATAAATCCTTTGTATAATAGTAGAAAGATGCGACATAACTGAAGTAAGTGAAAACAATGGACTGCTATGAAATATTACTCCTCAGCCGAAGCTCCGCAACCAGAACTTCTAAACTCATTCCGGGCAGCATCAAAACTCGCTCCGCTCAAACACTTGATGCTGCTTTCCTCCATTTCGTTAAGAAGTTCTAAGGTTTCTACGCAAGGCTGCTCCACAATATTTCACAGCAGTCCAAGTCCGTGATGCACTATGGAAGCCCGTATAGGACAACGAACACCGACGTGGGGAAGCTATGTTTGACGAAGCCTTTCACTGACCTCGGAACGGGAATACCTCGAGCAAAATAACCAGACGGGCCCGCAGCGATGGGACCCCCGCCAGTGATTTTGCTGGCTTTGAAAGGCGAGGAGGACATACATCCCCTACAGTCGGAATTCTCCACAAACTATGTCGCATCTTTCTACTATTTTGTATAGGTACATTTTGATATAATTTAGGTACACGAGTAAGGGAGGTATGAGAATGGTTAAAAAAAGAGTATATGTCACAAGACAGATACCGGAAGCTGCCCTTCTTGACTTGAAGGAAGAATTTGACGTAGCTGTCAACCCTTATGACAGAGTGCTTGAGAGGCAGGAGCTGTTGAAGGGTGTAAAGGGCATGGATGCAGTGCTTTGCCTGCTTACTGACACTATAGATTCAGAGGTGTTCAATGCCGCAGGTCCCCAATGCAGGATATTCGCCAACTATGCAGTGGGCTACAACAATATTGATGTTGCCGAGGCTTCAAAGAGAGGCATAATAGTCACAAATACGCCGGATGTGCTCAATGATGCAACCGCAGATCTGGCCTGGACACTGCTTTTTGCAGTATCCAGAAGAGTAGTTGAATGTGACAGCTTTGCCAGAGCAGGGAAATTCAAAGGCTGGGGGCCTATGCTGATGCTGGGCAAGGACATAACCGGCAAAAAGCTCGGCGTAGTGGGAGCAGGCCGAATTGGCTTCAATTTCGCCAAAAAGGCAAAGGGATTTGATATGGAGATACTTTATACCAGTACAAAACCGAATCAGGAGATGGAAATACGGCTTGGTGCAAGGTTCACAGACAAGGAAACCTTACTCCGGGAAGCTGATTTTATATCTGTCCATGTTCCGCTGACGCCATCTACAAGACACTATATAAGCGAGAACGAATTCAAGCTGATGAAGAAGACCGCCGTACTTATAAATACTTCACGCGGGCCGGTTGTTGACGAAAAGGCGCTGGTACAGGCTTTGAAAAGCGGTGAGATATGGGGCGCAGGCTTGGATGTTTTTGAAAATGAGCCGGATATAGAACCGGGGTTAATAGAGCTTGATAATGTTGTTATCTTGCCGCATATCGCATCTGCTACCATAGAGACAAGGACAAACATGGGGCTTATTGCAGCACGGAACATTATAAAGGTACTCAAGGGAGATATGCCTGAAACTTGTATTAATCCGGAGGTTTTAGAAAGATAAGGGTATAGTTGATCAGACCGGAACAGCAACGAAAAATAATTTTCTGTAAAGGAGCAGCTGACTGAAACGTCTTATAATCTGCGTTTCATAGTCGAATCGGACGAACATTTCTATATATTCATCCTCGGTTCGTATATATTTCCCCTTATCAAACCAAGACATATATGAGTTGCTCAAATATGTCCCCTTAAACAGGCAGGGCTCAATAACCAATACTTTTCCTGTACTGGTCAATACTCTTCTGAACTCGTTCAAGTAATCGCTTATTTCCCTGGAAGCAATGTGATGCAGTACTGAAACAATAAGAACGTAATCCACCGATGCATCGGGAACCGGCAGCTTGTTTCCTGTCAGTAATCCGAAATTATATCCAGGGTTGATTTTTCTTGCATACTCAACCCTTCTATTATCACAGTCCAAACCAAGATATGAGGGGGATGAGAACAATGCTGCACTTGAACCTACTCCACATCCAAAATCAATGATTTTCTTATTTTCAAAGTTAAAACCGTCTTTAAGCGTATTGTAAATATACCTGTTTAAAAACCAGGTTGGTCTTATCAGACGATGATAAAGTATTGGCGATAATTCCACTGCTATTCACACTACCTTTGCATAAAAGTATATTAGCTTAACAAAATAATAAAATATGCTGACATAAATATTTTAACCATTCAAATTTCAATTATAATGACTATATTTGGTTATACAGTAGAAGTATTATAGATGCTTTATAAACGTAGGAAAGGAGAGAGTGGGATGCATAAAGCCGGTTATTTGACACTTCTTGAAAGCGGTGAACTATTAAAGCGGGTTGAGGTACTTAATAATATGCTTGAAGACTGTGTGCTGTGCCCCCATCAATGCAAGGTAAACAGGATAAAGGGCGAAAAAGGATACTGCAAAACTCTTTATAATGTAGTAGTGTCGGGTGCAGGTCCACATTTCGGAGAAGAGGATGAGTTGGTAGGATATAATGGATCAGGAACAATATTCTTTTCGCACTGCAATCTGAGGTGTGCTTTCTGTCAGAACTATGAGACAAGCTACTGCGGAGAGGGGGATGAGGTGACAGTGCAGGACCTCGCAGAAATCATGGTATCTCTTCAGCAAAGAGGATGCCACAATATTAATCTGGTCTCTCCAAGTCACATAGTACCTCAGATAGTCGAAGCTATTTATACTGCATCACGGGCAGGGTTGAAAATACCCATTGTATATAATTCGGGCGGATATGATCTTACTGACACTCTAAAGCTCCTGGCAGGGATTGTTGATATATATATGCCGGACATCAAGTTCTCCAATGATGAGCTTGCCAGGAGATATACAGGGGTAAAAGAATATTCCAGGATTGCAAAGGCTGCAGTAAAGGAGATGTACATACAGGTTGGGAACCTCGAGGTGGATAATGAAAACATTGCATATAAAGGTCTTTTAATAAGACATCTTGTACTTCCACAAAATCTTGCAGGTACGGAAGAGATAATGAGGTTCATTGGAAAGGAGCTTTCAAAGGATGTATATGTGAATATTATGGCCCAGTACTATCCTGAACACAAGGCATATGAAATTCCGGAGCTCAGCAGGCGTATTACCAGGGAGGAGTATGGAAAGGCGGTGGAAGCTGCAAGAAAAGCCGGTTTAACCAGATATACAGCCAATATTTGATATTCAACAAGCGAAGATGTCAGGATTGCGAAGGTGGAGCGCATAATATTATCCGGCAGCCTTAAGAAGGAGAATATTATGTTCTGTAGAATTAATAATTATAGGAACATATCATGAGAAGATAAAGAGTGTCGATAAACTCGGAGGGAATGTATCATAACATGAAAGCAGTGAAAAGAGTCTTTAATTTCATAAACAAGCATGCAATACTGATTCTGATGATTCTGATATGTATGACCAGTGGTTTTCTTTTCTGGATTCAGAGGGAAGAAGCCAATATTTTCATATCCAAGCCCAGGTACCATTTTTATTTCATAGCGCAGAACCTGGTAGATCCTTTCTGGAAGGAAGTAAGGCAAGGTCTGGAGGCTGCTGCAAAGGAGCAAAAGGTTGTAGTGGAATTCAATGCACCCAGATTCAACAGTCCCCAGGAGGAGCTGAGGTTCCTTGATATAGCCGTGACTTCGGAAGTGGACGGAATAATAACCCATGTATCCAGTGACACTGATTTCACAAGTCTTATAAATAAGGCAACAGGAATAGGCATACCTGTAGTGACCATAGAGAATGACGACAAGAACAGCGACAGGAATTCCTTTGTAGGCACCAACAGTTTTGAACTGGGGAAGGCGGCTGCAGAGCTTATGATAAAAGCTACCGGCGGGAGAGCCAATATTGCTGTTATTGTAAGCAATGACCTGGAGCCTGATGCAACCAGTCAAAACCTGAAAATGAATGGTTTTTTAAGCACTCTGAAGGATTATCCGGAAATGAAGGTAGTAAGGACCTATACATCGAAAATGGGAATTCTAAGTGCAGAGGAGATCACACAGGCAATTCTAAGCGGTATTGACAATATTAACGCTATATTTACAACAAGTTCAGTGGATACAATTGGCTCAACCCAGCTGGTAGTAGACAGGAACAGAGTCGGTAGTATAGCAATTGTAGGTTATGGAGACACGGAGGAGATACTCAGATATATCAGCAAGGATATAATTTACGGTACTGTTATGAGTGATCCATACAAGATGGGCTATGAAAGCCTCAATGCAATGATTGATATAAAAGAAAAAAACAATGTTTCCACCTTTATTGATACAGGAGTTAAGGTTATCACAAAGGATAATGTTGATGAATATGAGAAAAAATCCGCTACACTGAAAGAATAGCTGGTGATGGCATGAATAAAGAATTGTTTACCTTTACGGGTATCAGAAAAAGGCTGATCATTTATTACCTGATAATGACAATGCTGCTTGGATTCACAAGCTTATTTTCCTATTATAACGCCAAGGTGATACTGATCAAGATGAATACGGTAATAACAGACTACGTTTATCTTAACAGCCTGAACAGTAATGTGAACCTGCTGATGACGGAGCTTGAGAAGTATCTCACCACCAAGTCCTCTGAGAATCTTCTGAACTACTACAACATATACAACAATCTGCAGGAGAAATCACAGCACATACCAAGAGAAGCATTGTACGACAATGATTATCTGATGCTTAAGGATATAGGCTTTATGATCGACAACCTGCTAATCGAGGCTGATAATGCCGTCAAGGCAAAGAGAGGCAGGATAAGCAGCGAATATATCTCGCATTTCACCAGATCAAATCAGATAAGTGAGAATATAAAGTTCTATATAAATATACTTTTGGGGGACAAGCTTCAGAAGGGCTCGGAGAAGTATACCGCCATTACAAAGAATATGAATTACCTGAGCTATGTCAACCTGTTCATAATATTTGGCTCATTATTCATAAGCCTGTCCCTGGCGATAGTATCCACCTACAGGCTTACAAAGCCTATAATTGAGCTTTCACATTCAGCAGAAAGGGTGTCTGCCGGTGATTTTGACGTCAGCCTGCCTAAAATCAGAACTGAAGATGAAATAAATGTGCTTGCCACTGCCTTCAACAAGATGATAGCCAGTATAAAAAGCTATATTGATGAGCTTAAGAGCCAGGCGGAGGTTGAAAAGCTTCTGAAGGAGCAGGAAATGCAGAACTTAAGGATAAAGAGCCTTCTTAAGGATGCAGAGCTTAAATCACTGCAGTCCCAGATTAATCCGCATTTTCTTTTCAATACCCTGAATGCGGCATCACAGCTTTCCATGATGGAAGGAGCAGACAGGACCTCGGAGTTCATAGAGAATATCGCTGAGCTTTTCAGGTATAATCTGAGGAAGCTGGATGAACCTGCGACTCTGGCTGATGAAATAAAATATGCCAGAAATTATATGTTCATACTTAAGACCAGGTTCGGGAGCAGAATTGAGTTTCACACCGATGTTGACGAGAGAGTACAAAACGTAAAGATACCCTGCACCATAATACAGCCTATTATAGAAAATGCCTTTATTCATGGGCTTCAGAACCTGGAAAGGGATGGGGAAATACTTCTAGCTGTAAGGTTGTGGGGTGAAAGCATACTTATCGAGGTAGAGGATAACGGGGAGGGAATGACAGGGGAGCAGGTAGCGGCGCTGCTCTCGATGAGAAACGGTGAGAACCTGCAGAGCAAGCATGTCACAGGGATAGGGATATCGAATGTTATTGAGAGACTGCAGCTTTATTATAACAAGTCGGAGGTCGGAGATGTCATTGAAATAGAAAGCAAGCTGGGACAGGGCACCAAGGTTACCTTAAAAATACCATATGAAGAGGACGTGTTGCAGGATGATGAGACTGTTGATTGCAGATGATGAATATCTTGTCATTGACTCACTTAAATATATTGTGGATAGATTTGTCAGTGATGTTGAAGTGGTTGGTACGGCAAAGTCAGGCCGTGAAGCTATAGAAAAGGCCATTGAACTTAAGCCGGATATTGTCTTTATGGATATTCACATGCCAGGCATAGACGGCATAGAGGCGATAAAGCAGATAAAAGCAATTGACAATGACATCATATTCGTTATTATCACTGCCTATGAGTATTTCAACTATGCAAAGGAGGCAATAAACCTTGGCGTTCATGACTATCTGCTGAAGCCTATAAACAGGGGCAAGGTGGCTGAAACACTTGAGGGCATATGTACCGTTATTGCTTCCCGGAGAGAGACCGTTCAGCGGGAGATACTCCTCAGGGAGAAGATGAATAAAGTAATACCTCACCTGGAGGGGCAGTTCATATACTCCCAGTTATTTGACGGAAATGCTTCACAGAAAGCGGGTTTTTATGAAGAAATATTCGGGATGAGGATAAGTCATGGTTATGTTATGATGGCAATTGTTGAGACCGCGGAAAATCAGGGAAATCAGGAGGGTATCAGGCTCAGTCTTGATAAGCAGAAGTTCTATGATGTGTTCAGCCATGAGCTTAAGAATCTGTGTCAGTGCCTTATTGGTCCTCCCCTGCTGGATAAGGTTGCGGCTTACGTGCCTGTGGATGAAAGTGTTGACGCCTATGAAGCCAGAAATATATCCATTGATATAGCTTCAAAACTGGCGGATAAAATTAACAGAAATGTCGATATCAAATACAGGATAGGAATCGGAAGGAGTTATGACATCGGCAATTTTTCCAGGTCCTGCAACGAGGCTAATATGTCGGCTTCAACAAAGATCGATGATACTGTAGTGCATTTTGAGGACATAATGACAATGGGCAACGGCATTGACATGTATCCGGAAAGCCAGGAAAAAGAGCTTGTCAGAAAGCTGCTTGCAGTTGATGCGGAAGGTGCGGAGGATGCCTTTGAGAGTATATTCCTCTGGCTTACCATGAATTATAAAGAGGATATTGCCAGGATAAAAACGAGAATGATCGAGCTTTTCTTCCAGATAAAGAGGTCGGTGCCGTATTTTACAGAGGATGACAGCCAGCAGGTACGAAGTTTTCTGAATAATGTCCTCAGGCTTCAGGACTTGCGGGAGCTCAAGCTCATCTGCACAGCCGTTCTTTCGCAGATAATAGCCACCATCAGGGAAGCCAGGGAGATGGAAATAAACAGCCTCAGTGCGAAAGTGAAAAAATATATCAACGAAAATTTTCATAGGGATATCAGTATGGATGATGCTGCGAAGGAGACAAACCTGAGCTATCACTATTTCAGCAAGTTTTTCAAGGACTCAACAGGAAAGAGCTTTGTGGAATATCTTACTGAGCTTAGGGTGGATAAATCCAAGGAGCTGCTCTGCGGAACCAATGACAGCATTAAGGAGATCTGCTACAAAATAGGCTACAGCGATCCGAACTACTACTGCAAAATATTCAAGAAAGTCACAGGAATGACACCTACCGAGTACAGGGAGAATCAACAATCTGACGAGGTGATGAACATTGAAGCAGAATGATATGCTGCGGAAGGTAATACTGATCTTTCTTTTATTCATCCTGGTGCTGCTCTTCTATTTTGTAATGAAGCAGCTGGATATAATAGATATTGAAGGCTATTTCAGCAAAAAGACCTTTGAGCAGAATGACGACAGGCTTGTAATCGGCTTTTCCCTTGGTACGCTTAAGGAGGAGCGCTGGCTTAAGGACAGGGATATACTCATTGCCAAGGTCAAGGAAATGGGAGCGGATATTATTGTCCAGAATGCCAACAATGATGATCAGGACCAGCTGAAGCAGGTGAAATATCTGCTGGAACAGAATATCGACGTACTCATCATTGTACCGAATGACCTGGAGAAGGCATCCAATGCAGTTGAACTGGCGAAAAGGCAGGGCGTGAAGGTCATATCCTATGACAGGCTGGTAATGAAATCCAATGCAGACCTTTATATATCCTTCGACAATGAAAAAGTAGGTGAGCTGATGGCGAAATATGTATCGGAAAGGCTTGACAAAGGCAACATACTTATTGTAAACGGAGCAAACAGGGATCACAACACAAAAATGATAAAACAGGGCTATGACAGAGTGCTGTCTGATAGAATAAAGAGCGGGAATATAGAAATAATTGCAGAGGAATGGGCTGACAACTGGATGAAGGAGTATGCCTTTGAAGAGACAGTAAGGGCTATACAGGAAGGAAAGAGTATTGACGGAGTCATTGCAGGAAATGACAGCCTTGCAGAAGGGGTAATAGAAGCCCTTTCAGAGCACAGAATGGCAGGTAAGGTATATGTGGTAGGACAGGATGCAGACCTGTCAGCCTGCCAGAGAATAGTTGAAAGAACCCAGTTGATGACGGTTTATAAGCCGATAGAGAAGCTGGCGGGAGAAACGGCCAGACTTGCAGTCATGCTGGCAAAAGGGGAAAGCCTCAATATTAAGAAGACGATATACGACGGCAGATTTGATATTCCATATTATGAGCTGGAACCAATACCCGTAGATAAGGAGAATATTGATACAACGATTATCAAGGATGGTTTTCATATGAAGGAAGAAGTGTACAGGAATTAGTCGCTAGTCGCTGGTCACTAGTCGCTAGAATTGAGAAAGGCGCTGGAGTGGAGATACGGGCTGCGGGGGTAGGGGCGATTCATGAATCGCCCGCACAAAGGTTGTAAGGAACGCATTGCATGCGTTTCGCATATAAAGGAGGCATATTATGAGTGAGGTAAAAGTACTTTTTGCTGCTTCTGAAGCAGTGCCCTATGCAAAGACCGGCGGGCTGGCGGATGTTGCAGGTACTCTGCCCAGGGAGCTTGCCAAGCTTGGTGCTGATGTAAGACTTATAATGCCGAAGTACGGAGTCATTCCCAAGAGCTTTACGGATAAAATGGAATACGTGGGTTATGTATATGTGGATCTGGCATGGAGGCATCAGTACTGTGCGGTACTGAAGCTTCAGCATGAAGGGGTTGCTGCATATTTCATAGATAATGAATATTACTTTAAAAGAGATGCTCTGTACGGACATTATGACGAAGCAGAGCAGTTTGCCTTTTTCAGCAAAGCAGTATTGAAGGTTCTACCCATGATCGGTTTCAAACCGGATATAATACACTGCAATGACTGGCAGACAGGTGTCGTAAGCGTTTATCTCAGGTCACAGTTCGGACGTGAGGAATTCTACAGGAATATCAGGACGGTATATACGATCCACAACCTCAAATATCAGGGGATATTTGACAAGAAGATACTTGATGATATCCTCGGGTTGGGGTGGGAGTATTTCAACTCCGAGGGGCTGGAGTTCCATGACTCCGTTAATTATATGAAGGCCGGTATAGCATATTCGGATGTGATAACCACAGTCAGCAGGACTTATGCCGAAGAAATAAAGCATGATTTCTTCGGCGAAAACCTTAACGGAATGATAAATAAACGGAGTGAAAGCCTTTTTGGAATAGTGAACGGAATAGACTACCAGGAAAATAACCCGGCAGAGGACTGCAGGATTTTTAAAAACTTTGATGCTGAGGATATCGGGGGCAAATACGAGAATAAGAGAATGCTGCAGCAGAGCCTCGGACTGCCTGAAAATCCTGAAGTACCCGTTATGAGTATTGTGTCGAGGCTGGTGGACCAGAAGGGCTTCGATCTGATTGCCTGTGTTTTTGAAGAGCTGCTGAAGCTGGATATACAGCTTGTGGTGCTGGGGACAGGAGACAAAAGGTACGAAGAAATGTTTGGAAATGCAGCTTCCAGGTACCCTGATAAGGTCTCGGCAAACCTTAAATATGACGGTGTCCTGGCCCAGAGGATATATGCAGGCTCCGACATGTTCCTGATGCCGTCCCTGTATGAACCCTGCGGGCTCAGCCAGCTTTTCAGCCTGAGATACGGCACAGTACCGATCGTAAGGGAAACAGGCGGATTAAAGGATACAATAGAGCCTTATAATGAATTCACAGGAGAAGGAACAGGCTTCACCTTTGCATGCTATAATGCCCATGAGATGCTGGACGCAGTAAAGCGTGCAATAAGCGTATACAGACAGAAGGACGTATGGAAAACTGTCATAAAAAACGGAATGCAGCAGGACTTCTCGTGGAACAAGTCGGCAAGGGAGTATATGGAGTTGTATGAGAGGGTGCTGGCTGCGAAGCCATAGTCGTTAGTCGCTGGTCACTAGTCTCTAGAGTTCGGGTAAGGCTTTGGAGAGATGAGCAGGTAAGGGGTACGGGGTTTCGAGGTTTCGGGGTACGAGGTGCTGAGGTAAAGCTGCGAAGTTTTGGAATGGGCTTTTGAAAATCAAGCCCATTTTTATTTGAAAGACAAACCAAGGAGCGGTCATGTAATAGACTAAATATGCTTATACAGAAATTGTCAATGGCTCTTAGCAATGAAGCCTTAGAAACAACCTTATGCGAGGCACGGATGCCGAAGCAAGTCCTAAAGGTCACGGATGACCATTTTAGGACGCTAGGTTTTTCTTAGGCTGAATTGCTTAGTGCCATCAATTTCTGTATACGTATATGTGGCTATTATGTGACCGCTCCAGTTTACCGCTCCAATTAAACAGCAGGAACATCCGGCAGCAGATCAAAGCCCTTCTGCAAATCAGCGTCGGAAGGCATATGGTCGGACATATTGCCGCTGTTGTACTGCATGTAGGCCTGCATATCAAAGTAACCGGTGCCCGTAAGCCCGAACAGTATTGTTTTTGCTTCTCCTGTTTCCCTGCATTTCAGGGCTTCATCTATGGCAGCACGGATAGCATGAGCAGACTCGGGCGCCGGGAGTATTGTCTCATATTTTGCAAAGATACCGGCTGCATCAAATACACTGGTCTGTTCAGCAGCCCGGGCTTCGTTTATATACCCGTCATGATAGAGCTTTGAAAGCATCGGGCTCATGCCATGATAGCGCAAACCCCCGGCGTGGTTGGGTGATGGAATGAACTCACAGCCCAGTGTATACATCTTTGCAAGAGGTGTGACCTTACCTGTATCACAGAAGTCATAGGCGTATTTACCTCTGCTTAGTGAAGGGCAGGAAGCGGGTTCCACTGCGATAAAATATGGAGCTTTTCTGTCGGCCAGCTTATCCTGCATGAAGGGTGCTATAAGGCCGCCAAGATTAGAGCCTCCACCGGCGCAGCCGATCACTATATCCGGGTACTCACCGATTTTTTCCATAGCCAGCTTTGATTCCAGACCGATTATAGATTGATGGAGCAGGACCTGATTTAAGACAGAGCCCAGGACGTAACGGCAGTTTTCAGTTGTGACTGAGTGTTCGATAGCCTCAGAGATAGCGCAGCCAAGACTGCCTCCCGTTTGCGGATTTTTGGCTAGAATGGAACGTCCGGCTACAGTCTGGGAGGAAGGGCTTGGAATCACCTTTGCTCCGAAGTTTTCCATTATCGCTTTACGGTAAGGCTTTTGTTCTGAAGAAACCTTGACCATATAGACGGTCAGGGGCATCCCGAAATAGGCACAGGCTTCAGCCAGTGCAGTTCCCCACTGACCTGCGCCTGTCTCTGTAGTAAGGGAAGTAATGCCCTGTTTTTTCGCATAATAGACCTGCGCAATGGCAGAATTGAGCTTATGGCTTCCCGAGGTGTTGTTCCCTTCGAATTTGAAGTAAATCTTCGCAGGGGTATCAAGTGCTTTTTCCAGATTATATGCACGGCAAAGAGGGGAGGGGCGGTAGATTTTATAGAACTCCAGGACCTCCTCCGGGATATCGACATACCTGGTCTTGTCATCCATTTCCTGTTTTGCGAGCTCCTCGCAGAATACCGGATATAAATCCTCAAGCTTTGCAGGCTTCATGCTGCCCGGATTTATATAAGGGTCATGATTTTCCTTCATATCAACCCTGAGATTATACCACTGTCTTGGGATCTCCTTCTCTGATAAATAAACTCTGTAGGGTACTTTACTCATGATTTTTTACTCCTTTCTATTTTTAAATACATATAAAAAGGCCCTTGCCCCAAATAAAGGGACAAGAGCCTATACTCCTGCGGTACCACCCGGATTGATGATAAAACATCCACTTGCTCCACATACAGATAATATGCGCTCCCATTATAACGGGTGGAGATCCCGTCAGCGCCTACTCGGAGAATTCCTTTCGGGCTGCCTTCGTGAGTCCATTCAACAAAGCACCTGCTGCCGCTTCACACCAACCGCGGCTCTCTTTGAACATGCAGCTCAGTTTACTATTCTCATTCATCAGTTTAGTATATTAATGTTTATATTAATTCTATTATCAGAATTTGTCAATATAAATTTTAAAGCCCACCAGAGAGACAGGTGGGCTTAAGGTAATCTGAAGTTCTGTTAATTATACTGGGGGGCCGCCAAAGCCGAAGGTTCTTCCAAAACCACCAAATGCGATTATCGCAAGTATGATGATGAAGAAGAAGCTGTTGTCTATACCCCAGGACGGACCTGCTGCAAGAAGTATGAACAATAGGAGCAGAAGCAGGAAACCATTGTTATGGCAAAGACCTGCCAAAGGGGATACTGCTGGTCCCGGCAGGCAACCGGCTGCTGCTACGCCCGGATTTACTGATCCATAACCATTAGCCATAATTACACCTCCTTTCAGGAATAAAGGTTGTTTACCCTTTCTTCAATAACATACTATGTACATGCATGAAATTTGTTACTATGCATATTAATATATTTTTTTCTATTGCAGATAATTATAGTGAGTGAGCACTTGGAGGTTTTTAGAATTTACTCACAATCAGCTTATCAGGAGGTGTTGGTATGCAGGATAAAGCAAGGATCATAAAGGTCAGGAAGAATCCTGACGGGGATATCACAGATGTAATGCTCCAGAACGGTAATGTATATTCGATTGATGAAGCGGTAATAATGGCTAAAGATGGATTGATCACCGATATGAATGTAGGACGTGCAAAAAACGGCAGGGAGTATTTAAGGTCTGACCCTAATGGCGAACAAAACGACAACCTTGACAATATGCCCATATTTTAAAGCTTACGCTCGAAGAGGAGGTTATAATGGTGACAAAAGACAGCAACCTGGTTAAAAAGATAATCGGTATAGAATGCCCTACCGATAAAGTGGCGGACAGAGTTATCAATGTCCTGGAGGAATATGACCTGGACGGACAATATCAAATTACATCAAGAATTGATGATGACTATGATGAAACAAGGCTGAAATACTACAGGGCTTATTCGGAAACAGGGGATAAACCCGACCTGATCATGGTAGTAAAGGAAGGCATGGACGACTATGTGGCAAAGGTAGTTGATGCTTATACTGAATAGATATATCTATCAATGTAAGATGGTTAGTGCCAAACATAAGATTGAAAATTTCAAATTAACTTGATATTTCTTTAACGAAGAGGTAAAATATAATTGTGAATTATTACACAAAGTTGACTTTTATGGAAATAGGGTGAAAATATTGAGCGCGGAAATCGAGTGTATTCGAAAAATGCTGGAAGAGCACGGAATATCGTATACCCATCAGAGAGAAGAGATATTGAGTCTGTTTATTGTTGAATCAAGACATTATAAGCCTGATGAGGTTTTTAAGCTTCTGAGGTGCAAGGGGATAGGGATTGCAACGGTGTACAGGACACTGGAAATGCTGAGGGAATGCGATATCATCAAGGAGATCAGCATAGGAAAAGAGCGGTTCTTTGAGCTTAAGAAGCCTGAAAGCAAATACATCTATGTGCATTTTAAGTGTGATAAATGCGGCGCGTTTTATGATTACTATGATATTGAAGCAGCGCAGGAATATATGACTGCGGTTGATACCATGGAAGAGAAGATGAATGTAAAAGTCAACGACGTAAATATTACAGTAAATGGATTATGCAGCAAATGTAAATAGGTCAGAAAGTGTCCAACCTGGTGAGTGGAAACCCCAGGTTGTTTTTTTTTGGATTTTTTTCTGAATTATAGGGATACTTAAAGATAGAAATATAACAACAAGGCAGGTATGGAATGAAAATGTATTTTGTGGATCTGCATGTGCATGTCGGGCGTTCTTCCGGGGGTAAGGAAGTCAAAAAAGCAACAGCCTCGGATCTCACCTTTGAGAATATCGCTTTTGAAGCCTATCATAGGAAGGGTATCAATGTAATAGGGGTGGTGGACTGTGCATCACCGTACATAATTGAAGATATCGAAGTATTGCTGGATAGGGGAGAAATAACGGAAAAAACAGAAGGCGGTATGAATTACGGGAAAGGCATGACACTGATACTGGGCGCAGAGATAGAAACCCATGAAGCGGCCGGCTGCAGTGCTCATTCATTGTGTTTCTTTCCTGACCTGCGTCGGTTGAAAGCTTTTTCCGGTGAACTGTCCAGGCATGTGAAGAATATAAGAAGCTGCTGCTATATGAGCAGGCTTGCAGGGCAGGAGCTTTTCAACCTTGTGGACTGCCTGGGAGGGGTCTATATTCCTGCTCATGTGTTTTCTCCCCATAAGAGCTTCTATGGAAATTGCTGCAGGTCATTACATGAAATATTCAATGAAGAAGCTTATGCCAGGATACCCGCCATTGAGCTTGGACTGAGCGCAGATGCAGAAATGGCAAGCATGCTCAGTGAGCTGGACGGCAAGTCCTTTATAAGCAATTCTGATGCGCATTCTCTTGGTAAGATGGGAAGGGAATATAATATTTTTGAAATGAAGGAGCCGAACTTCCGGGAGCTTGTAATGGCACTGAAGGGAGAGGCAGGAAGAGGTGTTAGGGCCAATTATGGATTGAATCCCAGGCTGGGTAAATATCATAGGAGCTTCTGCCTTGCTTGTGATGCTGTTATTGAAGGTGCTCCTCCGGTACTCCGCTGTCCTGTTTCTGAAAAGCACCCGGTTGTCGTGGGGGTAAGGGATAGGATAGAGGAGATAAAGGACAGGGAGTCGCCCGAGACGACAGGGAGAGCGCCCTATCATTACCAGGTGCCCCTGGAGTTTTTACCTAAGGTAGGTCCCAAAACCATAGGCAGGCTCATTGATTATTTCGGGAGTGAAATGAATATTCTGCACAAAGCTTCTTTGGAGGAGCTTAAGAAGGTGGTAAAGGGAGAAATAGCAGAAAACATAATTCTCGCCAGAGAAGGAAGAATAGGAATAGATGCCGGCGGCGGGGGAATCTACGGAAGAGTTGAGGTGTAAAAGCTGTATGGAAAAGAAGGATAGGGACTTTTATCAGAAGAGAAGAATGGAGCTGTTCCGTGAGATAGTACGGATATTGTGGAATGGTGGGGCTGCAAGGGAAATCAACGAGTTGATTTCAAGGCTCATAAAAAGTGGAAGCTACAAAAAATCGGAGGAGGGCATATTAAGAAAGCAGGTTGATATTTCTTTAGGTTTGAACCCTGGGAGAATGGATACAGAGATGTCCGCTGACATTGATGCGGCTTTTAACCTGAGAAGAATTGAAAGGCCATTGGTATCTGTCCTTGATGAAATATGTGATATATGTGAAAGTGAAAACAGAGGGAGACCATGTACCGGCAGCTGTTTACACGGGGCAACGGACTACGGCAGGGAAAAAGGGATAATAATTAATGATGACAAGTGCCTTACCTGTGGCTCCTGTATACCCGGATGCCCCCTGGATGCTATCGTTGATAAAATAGAATTCGTTCCTATCATAAAGCATCTGAAGGAGAAAAAGCGTCAGGTATATGCAATTATGGCTCCCGCTTTCATAGGTCAGTTCGGGGAAGGCATAAGCGCGGGGCAGGTAAGAAGTGCACTGAAATATATGGGCTTCAGGGATATGATAGAGGTGGCGATACTGGCAGACCTTCTGACACTCAGGGAAGCATATGAATTTGAGCGCCTTGTGCATGAAAAGGAGGATTACCTTATAACCAGCTGCTGCTGCCCTATATGGATGAATATGGTTCAGAAAGGGTATCCGGAACTGCTGGAGCATTTTTCACCGGCCGTATCGCCGATGATTGCTACAGGCAGAGTACTGAAAGAGCTGAATGAGACAGCTGTCGTAGTATTTGTAGGTCCATGCATTGCCAAGAAAAATGAAGCTAAGGACAAGGAGCTGGAGGGTGCTGTCGATTATGTGCTTACCTTCAGGGAACTGGAGGAGGTTTTTAAGGCTTTGGAAATAGAATTGCACAGTATGCCTGACGATCATAAGGAGCAATCTTCCCTTGGGGGAAGGATTTATGGAAGGACAGGAGGAGTGAGCGAGTCAGTTGAGATGGTTGTAAAGCGGATAATGGGAGAGTCTATTGATTTCCGGGCGGTTCAGGCGGATGGAGTAAAGGCATGCAAAGAGATTCTTGATAAACTGAAGGCTAATGAACTGGAAGCCAATTTTATAGAGGGTATGGGCTGCAAGGGCGGCTGCGTGGGAGGCCCCAGATCGATACTGAACATAGACAGAGCAACAGAAGAGCTGAACCTTTATGGAGAAAAAGCGGTATTCAGGAATCCTGTAGATAACGAAAGAATCGCTGCGATAATGGAGAAGACCGGCATCAAAGATGCTGAGGATATTGTGGAAGGCAAAGGTGAAATACTTTTAGGCAGGGATGTATGAGGAAAGGCTGCGGGGCTGTGGGGTTGCGAGGATTGGTCCAGACCACGAGGCACGCACCGTGTGCCAAAGATAAACAGGAGGTTATATATGCGAGCTATTACTTATCAGGGGATAAAGGATGTAAAGGTAAAAAAAGTAGGAGATCCGGAGCTGCTGAAGGATGACGACATGATCCTGAAGGTCACCTCCACGGCAATCTGCGGTTCTGATCTGCATTTGATCCATGGTATGGTTCCCAATATGCCTAAGGGCTTCATACTGGGACATGAGACCATGGGCATAGTAGAGGAGGTGGGAAAGGGAGTAACTAAGGTAAAGAAAGGTGACAGAGTGATAGTACCCTTCCCGGTTTCCTGCGGACACTGCTGGTTCTGCGAGCATGACCTGTGGAGCCAGTGCGACAACTCCAATGCAAACGGAGAGGTAGGAGGCATATTCGGCTACAGCAAGACCTACGGAGGCTACGATGGAGGCCAGGCGGAGTATCTGAGGGTGCCCTACGCCAATGTAGGACCTTTTAAGGTGCCGGAAGAACTGACTGATGAGCAGGTGCTGTTTCTCACCGACATACTGCCTACCTCCTATTGGGGAGCGGAAATCGGCGGAGTCACAAAAGGAGATACCGTTGCAGTGCTAGGCTGTGGGCCGGTAGGTCTGCTTGCGCAGAAATGGGCGGCATTCATGGGAGCCGACAGGATAATCGCAGTTGACTATATAGATTACCGGCTGGAGCATGCAAGAAGATATAACAAAGTGGAAGCCTTGAATTTCAATGACTATGACAATACAGGAGAATACATAAAGGAAATAACCCATGGCGGTGCGGATGTGGTGATAGACTGCGTCGGTATGGACGGCAAGATGACAGTGGTAGAAATGGTTGAATCAGCCCTGAAGCTGCAGGGAGGCTCCAAGTCGGCAATTGAGATTGGAACCCAGGCTGTGCGCAAAGGCGGCACCGTTTCCCTTGTGGGCGTCTATGGGGCAAGATATAATGCGTTTCCTCTGGGAGATTTCTTTGCAAGGAATATTACCCTGAAGATGGGGCAGTGTCCGGCACATACTTATGTGGAACGGATAGTGAAGTTGATACAGGACGGAAGCTTTGATGCGACAGATATAATAACACATAAGCTGTCACTTGATCAGGGTGAGCATGCCTATGAGATTTTTGATGAAAAGAAGGATAACTGCATTAAGGTAATATTAAAGCCGTAGCATTAAGATAGGAGAGAATAAAATGACAGTGTCAATGAAGGTCAGAAGCACACTGGCAATGCTGGAAGGGGTGCTTTCAGATTTTAAAACCATGCATACCGAATCTTCTGACGGGAATACCAGAAAAGAATTTGAACGGTTGATAAGTGAAACAGATATAATAGTCGGAAAGCTTAGAGCGCGGATTGAAGAAATAGCGGAAGAAGAACCGCAGTACAGGGAGGATCAATAAGTGGCAGTAGCTTATGATATTGCAATAAGGTCGTTGATTGCATATTTCGTATTGCTTACTCTGGCCCGGATAATGGGCAAGAGGGAGATATCACAGATGACCTTCTTCGACTATATAGTGGGCATAACTATAGGAAGCATGACTGCGAATATGGCTATAAATACATCTCTCAGATGGTACTATTCTGTCATAGGATTGCTTATATTCACCACACTTCAGCTTCTTACAGCATTTATCTCATTGAAAAGTGTGAGGTTCAGAGAGGTTGTTGACGGTACATCTACCGTGTTAATTGAACATGGAAATTTAAACGAGAAAAACCTGCGGAAGGAAAGACTGAATACAAGTGTGCTGGCATCGATGCTGAGAGAAAAGAATATATTCAGTTTTGCTGATGTAGAATATGCGATACTTGAGAATGACGGAAAAATAAGTGCAATTAAAAAGTCCGGCAAACAACCTTTGACCCCCTCCGATATGAAGCTGCAGACTGAACAGACAGGATTGCCGAGGATCATAATAGAGGATGGGAACTTCATAGATGAAACTATCAGTCATATTGGGCTTACAAGATCGTGGATTTTGAGCAAGCTTGGAGACAGAGGCATATATCATGTGTCTAACGTGATGCTTGCTCAGGTTGATGAAGCTGGCAATTTTTATGTGGATACCTACGATAAATACGAGAACAGTGTTAAAAAAGACGAATCACTTGACATGATCCTTGTGAAGCTGGAAAGGATCCGCGCGGATTTTTTTTCATATGCCATGGAAACAAAGAATGAAAAAGCGCAGAAGCTTTATAACGAATGTAAGGATCGCATAGAGAGCATAATTTATAATTTCGGATATTATGTAGAGCAGAAAAAAGCAAAGGATAATACGGTAAAGAAGCACTTTCACTGAAAAAAAGTGCTTCAATGTATTTTCAGAAGTATTTAAGATAATTCGAGTTGGAGTTTTGAAGCGAATCTACATGGGAGAATATAAATAAGTAAGCTGAAAGGTAGATCCGCTTGAAACATTTAGCCTTTGTATTGCGGCTCTTCGTTCTGTATGAACTGGAGCCTGTTATTAAGAGAGTCAATTATTGTTTTTTGAGTCAAAGCAAGGGTGTTGAACATCTGCTTTGCATTCTGATCCTGTGTATCCAGAGCAAAGGTTTTTAGATTGGACATCACACTTTCTGCATTTGCAATTGTTTGCTGCATTTTTACTCCTACTGTCATAGTAACACCTCCCATATTAATATTCACATTGAACAGTCAAAAAATACTTGCCGGCTGAGATTATGGCATAAAGAGAAAAATGCACTTTTGTTAAATCAAGGCAGTATTATTTGGTTTGATTTTATCAATAGTAAATTCTATAATTGTACTTGAATGGGGTAATAATGGTATACTAAACATATGCTTAACAAGCTTAAAGAGAGGGTGTTTACATGGATAGACTCAGAAACTCAAAGTATAATGAGGTTTTCAGGTATTTTGAAGAGATATCTGCTATTCCAAGAGGTTCGGGAAATGAAAAGCAGATAAGTGATTACCTGGTAGGGTTTGCCGGAGAACATGAGCTGGAGGTAATCCAGGACGAAGCACTGAACATCATAATAAAAAAGCCTGCCTCAGAAGGTTATGAAAATGCTCCGGTAGTGATACTGCAAGGCCATATGGATATGGTTTGTGAAAAAAATAAAGGCACTGTGCATGATTTTGACAAAGACCCTATTAAGCTGAGAGTTGTCGATGATATGATATATGCCTATGGCACAACTCTGGGTGCCGATGATGGGATTGCAATGGCTTATGCATTGGCGCTGCTGGCTTCAAAGGATTTACCGCACCCAGGCCTTGAAGTTTTGATCACATCAGATGAAGAAAATACAATGAGCGGAGCACCGGCTTTAGATGCCGGGAAGCTCAAGGGCAAGCTGCTTATAAATCTGGACTCCGAAGAGGAGGGAAGGTTCCTTGTAAGCAGTGCAGGAGGCCTGAAAGCAAAAATGATAATTCCCGTTAAGTGGGAAATGGCGCCCCAGAAGCTCACGGCATTCAGACTCGGCATTGGAGGGCTCAAGGGCGGGCACTCCGGTGTGGAGATAGATAAGGGCCGTGGGAATGCGAACAAGCTTATGGGACGGCTTCTAAAGAATATAGGCAAAGAGTGTGAATTACATATAGCTGAAATAAACGGCGGTCTAAAATCCAATGCAATACCCAGGGAAGCAGAAGTATTGCTGCTTACGGATTCCGGCAACAGAGTCAAGCTTGAAGCTGCAATAAAGGAACAGGAGCTGGTCTTCAGGAATGAACTGAGGACAGCTGATCCGGATATTCATATCAATTTTGAAAATGCGGCAGATAAGGTGGAAAAGGTATTCTCAAAAGAGACAGCGGATAGAGTGATAGCCTCCCTGGTATTGCTGCCGAACAGCATTCAGACCATGAGCATGGAAATAGCCGGTCTTGTGGAAAGCTCCACCAACCTTGGAGTTGTGAACACGACAGAAAATGAAATATGGATTATAAATGAGATAAGAAGCTCTGTCAGAAGTCTGAAGAGAAACATTTTTAATCAGGTTGAGACTCTGGCAGGGGTAATAGGCAGCAGTGTAACGGTAGAATCCGACTATCCCGAGTGGGAGTACAATCCTGATTCGAAGCTGAGGCCACTGTTTACAAAGGTATATAAGGAAAAATACAATACTGAGCCTGAGATAGTTGCAATACATGCAGGCCTGGAATGCGGTGTGTTCATGAATAAAATAGAAGGCCTGGACGCCATATCCCTGGGGCCGGATATGCATGACGTACATACTCCCAATGAGCATCTCTGCATATCCTCCACCGAGAGAGTATATGAGCTGCTGCTTGCTGCACTGAAGGATATGAAGAGGATGTAGATCACGGGGTTGCGAGGCTTCGGGAGTAGGGGCGATTCATGAATCGCCCTTACGGGTTCCGATTTTGTGGATGAATATAGAGGGGATACTATTATGAGCGATAAACAAGCTGATTCAAAAAACAAAAACAGCATAATCGGAGTATTTTACGGAGCCATTGGCTTTACTGCATGGGGTTTCCTTCCGATATACTGGAAGCTTCTTGACGAGATACCTGCGGATGAGATCCTGGCTCACAGAATATTCTGGTCCTTTCTTTTCGTAGGCGGGATACTGCTATTTAAGAATGGAATAGGAACACTGAAAGAAACACTGAAGGAAGGAAAAAATGTAAGAAATGTCCTCCTGTGCGCATTTTTCATCACCATCAACTGGGGGACGTATATCTGGGCTGTAAACTCCGGAAATATCGTACAGTCCAGCATGGGCTATTACATAAATCCCCTGATGATGGTGATACTTGGGATGACAGTGCTGAAGGAAAGGCTTAATGTACTTCAGTATGTATCGATAGGCTTTGCAGCCATAGGAGTAGCTGTCATAGCCATACAGTTCGGCAGCGTGCCCTGGGTTGCGCTCCTGCTGGCGTCATCCTTCGCATTATACGGCTTATTCAAAAAACTTCTTAAAGCTGAGTCGCTGGTAGGTCTTGCATTGGAAACCACAGTACTGGTTCCCCTGGCCTTTGGGTATATACTATATAAGCTTATAAGCGGCCAGAGCGCCCTATACTCAGTATCCCTGAGTACCTTGATATTATTGACTTTCTCGGGGATAGCCACTGCCACTCCCCTTCTCTGGTATGCCATGGGGTCGGCAAGAGTAAAGCTTTCAACCATAGGCTTTCTCCAGTACATATCACCGACTATAAGCCTTTTTCTTGGGATATTTGTTTACGGAGAAAAATTCACAAGAACTCATTTACTAAGCTTCAGCTTCATCTGGATAGCACTTGTCATATATTCCTTCTCCAATATGGAGGCGTTGAAAAAATCCAGGATCAGCAGTCGAAGCGCTGCTGAGACCGAGAAGGTCTGAAGCAGCACATAGTTTTTGGCAAACAGGCAAGAATAGATATAGGTACGAGGTTCGGGAACGTAGTAGGGAACGACGCCCCCGTCGTTCCGCCGTAGGGGTTTCGAAGACCATGCATAAATTCTCGCATCTCGTATCTCGAATCTCGCATCTGTTATAAAATATGTAAGGACAGGTGAAAGCTATGGGAGTTGAAATGAATAATATGGATATGCACGACCTTGAGGATGTGCTGTATGAAACCTCGAAATTCAATGACAAGGATTTCAAAACCTTTGAAGAAGCTCTGCTGGACATGTACGGAGGCATAAACACAGGAAACCTGAAGAAGGTCATAGACTATGTGGAGAATGAACTCGGCCTGAGGTCCGACGCGGACCTGACACATCTGGATACCAATCAGAAGAGGAAAATAGTTGAGTATGTTTCAACGCTGGGGTAGTAAATATGTAAATGAAGCTCACATCTTAACGGATGTGGGCTTCATTAGAAAATTATTATAACTATAACAAATATTATAAACTATTATTATTTTATCTGCTAGCCTGCCTGTGCTCTGCAATGAGCAGATCGACCATCCTGCCGTAGCTTTGGACTCCGTCCTTCTGCTTGTTGGCTTTGAGGTATGCGTTGTTTACTTTGTTGGTGGTGCGTTCCACCGGACCATCATATTTCTTCCAGAATTCCCTGAGCTCTGTTAGGTCATGGCGCACTCCTTCACTGTAATTCTCTGAAAGTCTTGCATGTACAGTACGGTCGCTTCTGTAAAGGGCATTCATGGAGTGAGTCAATGCCAGCAGCATTCCGGAATACCTGTAGTTCACATCGGGATGCGCGGTACAGGCCAGATAAGAAATATAATTGGCTTCATCCTCCCGGGAGAAGCCCCGCTGATGGGCCATCTCGTGGGAGGCAGTAGAAGGCAGCGACGACTCGGGTATAGCCACATTCACATTTGCTTCACCGGTAAAAGGGAAATATATGCCGCATATTCCGGTGTAATTCATCAGCTCTGACAGGAGCACCGGCTTGGGATTGCCGTAGCTTCCCGCAAGCTCAGGATAAACAGAAGCTATGGCTTCATAGCCCTTATTACAGTTCTTCAGGATATCACGGCTGCTGCCTGGTATATCAATGTTCCCCTTTGCATCTATAATGACTGATACTCTTAAGGAATTAGCCCGCTCTATAAGAGTCTGGCACAAGCTTTCCAGTTCCTTGACTGAAGCCGGCTGCACATCCAGGCCTGCAATATCGGCAAAGGGCATCCGGTAGTAGTTAAGGCCCCAGATGCTGACAAAGCAGAAAACTGCTATACTGGCTATAACAAGAATATTGGTTACGTATTTTAGAAGCGGCATGAAGCCGGCACCGGGGCGAGAAAAAGCTTTTATTAAGACTCTGATTGTGTAGAGGATAAAAGCCGCTGGTACCAGGATCACAATCAGCTCAGCCAGAGAAAAGGGGATAACACCTGTAACACTGCTCAGTATGCGGCCTATTAGCCTATATATTCCTGTAGAATAAAACCTCTCAACAAGCTCCGGTTTCCTGGAGGAAATATGTACAAGAGCGGCAGTAAATGGTATAAGGAGCAATATTGAAAGTTTCCTAAATAAATCTTTATTCTTCATCTGAAATCCAGCTTTCTGTATAAATATAATCATGTGTCTTAGATAAAACATGCGTATTCAGTCGCTAGTCACTAGACTCTGGTCGCTAGATTAGAGCAGGGCTTCGAAGGCTGCGCTAAGTCCATGCCCATAAGGAATACTAGATAATCTAGAGACTAGTGACTCGTGACTAGCGACTGTAGAAGAATGCTGCGCGTTCTTCTACATATACTGAATTATAACAGAAAATTTAAAAAATTAATACTTGACATTTGAATCCATTAAGAGTATTATATAAAGAAATTTACATTGTATGGCGATGAAGAGGATCAGTAGAGAAGAAGATTCTAAAAGAGAGGAAAACTCACCGGCTGAAAGGTTTTCTGAGATTATTTTTCTTGAACCCGCCCTCAAAGCTGCAGATGAAAAGTCTTGCCGCAGTCCTGCGTTATTGGCATACAAGAGGATTATACGTTGAACCCTTTTCTAGGGAGGGTTTTTTGAGTATAGTCAAATTGGGTGGTACCGCGAACAGCCTTCGTCCCTTTTATTGGGATGGAGGTTTTTTATTTTATCTAAATAGGAGGTATTAGATATGGATTGCATTGATTCTTACACAGCTTCGGTAGTATTGAAAGAAGCGATTATGGATAAACATGTGCCCGATGATTTCTATTCGACAACGAACTACAAAACAATGATCTTCTGGGAGGGGAGCTGGATAACGGTTCAGAACCAGAGGATGGATGCTATGATAGTAGTGGACCGGAACGGTGCATATTGCAAGAAGCTGCGTGACATAAAGAAAGGAGACCGACTGGTCTGCGGTGATACGGGCGTCAGGGTGCTGAATGATGATGGCAGCGGGGATAGAGACCTCTTCGGGTTTATGAACAACTGTGTTTCTTCCGAAAGAAGGAATGAGCTTATTATAAGAGAGCTGGCGGAGAATATTGCCATCAGTAACAAGAAGGTCACCTTTGTGTTGGGCCCTGTTGTGGTCCATACCGGAGGGGATGCATATCTCAGGGAGCTGATCCGGGACGGTTATGTTTCCAGTATACTTGCCGGAAATGCTGTTGCAGTGCATGATATTGAGAAGAGCCTTTACGGAACCTCACTGGGAGTGTGCGCAAAATCAGGCAGGGCAGTGCCGATGGGATACCGCAATCATATGCGTGCGATAAACCAGGTGAACAGGTATGGAGGTATAAAAGAGGCCGTGGAAGCCGACGCGGTGAATTCCGGCATTATGTATGAGTGTGTGAAGAACGGCATTCCTTTTGTACTGGCAGGAAGCCTCAGAGACGACGGGCCGCTGCCGGATACCATAACGGATATGATAAAGGCACAGGAGGCCTATTCAAAGTACCTTATGGATTCAGACATCGTCATTGTGCTGGGTAGCATGCTGCACGGGATAGCTTCCGGAAATATGCTTCCGGCCAAAGTTGAAATGGTGTGTGTCGATATAAACCCAGCAGTTGTGACCAAGCTCAGCGACAGAGGCAGCAGTCAGGCTGCCGGAATAGTAACGGACGTCGGTTTGTTTTTAAATCTTCTGGTTAAAGAATTAAAGGATAGACAGCTTCGGCAGGTTATCTAGTGATTATTAACACAACAACTTTCTTGTCTTTCATAGTGTTAATAATCACATCCTTGATTCAGTGCCTCGTATGCTTAAGAAGGGATATACGTTACGAGGCACTAGTGCCCAATATTTTGCACATAGTGTAAGAAACCCGAAAACGCTCTATTTATGCGGCATCAGAAACACAATAAAAATAACGGATAATTAATATTATTACAATATATGTTAAAAAAATATCAATTGGCGCCGGTTATCCGGCACTGACTGATATTTTTATGTTATTATGAGGTTTTTGAAAATAATATGGATATACTCTGACTGGTTGAAAACTATGATAAATATTTGACAAAAAAATAAATTATCTGTCGAATAAGAAGCTGGCACGATAATTGCTAAATATTTAACAATGAAAACCGTTATTGCAACAGCATTTATAGTTATCACACACAAATTTTTATAAAAGGGGAATTCAAGGTCCCGAAATGAAGGAGGAAGTATTTATGAACTTTAGCCTGACTAAGGAACAGGAAATGGTTAGGAAGCTTATGAAGGAGTTCAGCGAAAAGGTCGTGAAGCCGCTGGCTGCCGAAATTGATGCGGCAGAAAGATTCCCGAGGGAAACGGTGGAGAAGCTGGCGCGGTATGATATGATGGGAATTCCGTTCCCTAAGAAATATGGTGGTGCCGGGGGAGACAATCTTTCCTACTCAATAGCTGTAGAAGAGCTTTCAAAGGTGTGTGGAACAACCGGGGTCATACTATCGGCGCATGCTTCCCTTGGAGCTCATCCTATATACCAGTATGGGACGGAAGAGCAGAAAATGAAGTACCTGGTACCTCTCGCAAAGGGTGAAAAGCTTGGAGCCTTCGGATTGACAGAACCCAATGCCGGTACTGATTCATCAGCACAGCAGACAGTCGCCGTACTTGATGGAGACAATTATATATTGAACGGTTCAAAGGTGTTCATCACAAACGGTGGAGAAGCGGATATATATATAGTATTCGCAATGACTGACAAGTCAAAAGGGAACAAAGGCATCTCCGCTTTTATCGTTGAGAAGGACTTTAAAGGCTTCTGCATAGGCAAGAAGGAAGACAAGCTTGGAATAAGGGGTTCGAGCACTACTGAGCTTATATTTGAAAACTGTGTGGTGCCCAAAGAAAATCTTCTGGGCGAAGTGGGAAAAGGCTTTGGTATAGCTATGCAGACCCTGGACGGCGGAAGAATAGGAATAGCGGCACAGGCACTTGGAATTGCCGAAGGTGCACTTGAGGAAGCCGTTAAGTATATGAAGGAAAGAAAGCAGTTCGGAAAGCCGTTGTCAGCCTTTCAGGGCTTGCAGTGGATGGTGGCCGAAATGGCAACAAGAGTAGAAGCAGCAAGATTCCTTGTATATAATGCTGCCGACAAGAAGGATAAGAAGCTTCCTTTCTCTGTGGAAGCAGCAATGGCAAAGCTGTATGCAGCAGAAACAGCAATGGAGGTTACCACAAAGGCAGTGCAGATTTTCGGCGGCTACGGATACACAAGGGATTATCCGGTAGAGAGAATGATGAGGGATGCAAAAATAACTGAAATATATGAAGGTACTTCGCAGGTGCAGAAGATGGTTATTGCAGCGAAGGTACTGAAGTAATCATTATAAATTAGGAGGTTATTCTTATGAAGATAATTGTCTGCATAAAGCAGGTTCCGGATACGAATGAAGTTAAGCTGGACCCCAAGACCGGGACGCTTATAAGAGATGGTGTTCCAAGTATAATAAATCACGATGACATGAATGCACTGGAGGAAGCCCTCGCGCTTAAGGATAGATACAAGGATGTAGAAATAACAGCACTTACAATGGGCCCGCCGCAGGCTGATGTAGCACTCAGGGAGGCTCTTGCAATGGGAGCGGACAGGGCAATACTTGTCTCAGACAGGGCTTTTGCCGGCGCCGATACATGGGCCACCTCAAATACACTAACAGCTGCAATAAAGAAAATAGGCAGCTATGACATGATATTCTGCGGAAGACAGGCTATAGACGGAGATACTGCGCAGGTCGGACCCCAGATAGCAGAAAAGCTTGACCTTCCACAGGTCACCTATGTTCAGAAAATGGAAGTGAACGGGGATACAGTGACTGCACAGAGAGCTTTGGAGGACGGCTATGAGGTGATCGAGGTAATAATGCCCTGCGTGCTAACAGCAATAAAGGAACTGAATGCTCCAAGATATGCAAGCGTAAAAGGAATATTTGAGGCATACAGGGAAAAAACAGTTGAGAGTTGGACTGCGAAGGATATAGAGATAGATCCTGAAATAATAGGCCTGAATGGTTCTCCCACAAATGTAAGGAGGACCTTCACACCTGAGCCCAAGGGCAAAGGTACAATGCTTACCGGCTGTGACAGAGGTACGGTATGCGATCTCTTCGGCAGGCTTAAAGAAAAACATATAATATAAATTGGAGGGCTAAAAATGAGTGTTAAAATATTATCTGAAAAATGTAAAGGCTGCAAGCTTTGTATTAAGTCCTGTCCCTTCAATGCCATATATATGAAGGACGGCAAAGCGGTATTGAATGATAATTGTTCAGGCTGCGGCGCCTGTGAAAGCTCATGTAAGTTCAAGGCTATAGAGGTTGAAAAGGTAGAAAAAAAGGCAGTAAAGGATTTATCTGCATACAAGGGCGTCTGGGTATTTGCAGAGCAGAGGAACGGCAAGCTTATGGGTACTGCTTTTGAACTGATAGGTGAAGGCAGAAAGCTCGCTAACAAATTAGGTGTGGAATTATCAGCCCTGCTTCTTGGAAGTAATGTGGCAGGTCTGGCAGATGAGCTTATACACCACGGAGCAGACAGAGTAATACTGGCAGATCATCCTGAGCTCAAGCTTTACACTACGGATGGTTATACAAAGGTTATCACCGACCTTGTAAACAGCAAAAAGCCTGAGATAATACTCATAGGTGCGACAAACATAGGCAGGGATCTGGGACCAAGGATCGCCGCAAGGCTTGACACAGGGCTCACAGCCGACTGTACAAAGCTTGAGATCGATGAGAACAGAAGATCCTGCTCCAGACAAGGCCAGCCTTCGGCGGAAACATAATGGCAACGATCATCACTCCCAAGCACAGACCGCAGATGGCTACAGTAAGGCCCGGCGTTATGAAAAAACTTTCCTCCGACAGCACCAGAAAGGGTGTGGTCGAAAAGGTTGAAGTTGTTCTAGAGAAAAAGGATATCAGGACAATAGTGAAAGAAGTGGTCAAATCTGCAAAACAGGCAGTAAACCTTATTGATGCAGATGTAATAGTATCAGGAGGAAGAGGACTCGGAGGACCGGAAGGCTTCAAGCTCATAGAAGAGCTTGCCAATGAGCTGGGCGGTGTAGTCGGCTCCTCCCGTGCAGCAGTCGACAGCGGCTGGATAGCCCAGGACCACCAGGTAGGCCAGACAGGAAAGACAGTAAGACCGAAGATATATGTAGCCTGCGGCATATCAGGAGCCATACAGCACCTGGCAGGGATGCAGACCAGTGACTGCATAATAGCGGTGAACAAGAATCCGGATGCTCCGATATTCGACGTAGCCGATTACGGTATAGTAGGAGACCTTTATAAAGTCATACCGATGATGGTTGAAGAAGTCAGGAAGGTAAAGGAAGCATAATGGCAAAAGCCTATAGCTGCAAATATAGGCTTTTGAACACCTTCCCATAACTGGACTTATACCAGCCGCTGTTTTTCCAGTACATGCTCTCATTACTTTATGAGAAATTTTCCAGAAAAGCCTTGACAAGGAAAAATCTATATTCTAAAATTCCATCAAAGATACACGAAGCTGCATTATAAAAAGAAGTGGGGTGTGGATGATGCATAAGGTCAATTATGACAAGATATCCGAAATATACGATACAGTAAGGTCAGGAGACCTTGAGGTTATAACATATATACTGGATAACAAGCTGCTGGACCGTAGATCCAGGGTTCTGGAAATAGGCTGCGGCTCCGGCAACAATACTGTACTTATGTCTGCTGCAACGGAAGCAGAGATCTACGGACTGGATCAATCAAGGGGAATGCTTGACAAAGCGGAAAAGAAGAGCGGAAGGATACATTTCATGCAGGGAGATGCGGTGACGCTTGCGGGTATTGAAAATGAAAGCTTTGATGCGGTATATATGGTGGATGTGATACATCATATCAGGGATATAGCTGCTATGTTCAGTAATATATATAGAGTACTGAAAAAGTACGGGATGGTGTTTGTGTTTACCGATACCCATGAGAAAATAAGGAACGAGCGGTTGACCAGCAAATATTTCCCTGAGACAGTAGAAGTAGAGCTTATGAGATATCAACCTACAGAACAGATTTTTGCAGTTATGAAAGCTTGTGGGTTCAGTAATGTAAAGCTGGAAAGACTCAAATGCGAAGAACAGCTCAATATGGGAGAGTACCTGATAAAGGTTGCGGAGGCAAAAGGATATTCGATGTTCCACCTTATTCCGGATGAAGCGATAGAAAGAGGCATTCAAAGGATAAGACAGGCTATGGAAGACGGCCCCTTAAGCTATACACCTAATACACCGGTGTTTTCAGGAGTGAAGAAATAAGCAAAAAATCTATGATGGTTAAAACTAATTTTAAAAATAATAAAAAGAGAAGTCACAAATTGTAAAATGTGGCTTCTCTTTTTGTTATAATCTTATATAGAAATAATAATTTTTGATAACAGGACGGTGAAGCATAATGAAGGTAGTAATTGCACCTGATTCTTTTAAAGGCAGCCTGTCTGCCGGTGAGGTTGCGGACAATATAGCAAAAGGGGTAAGAAAAGTATTCAGAGCTGCTGATATTCAATGTGTCCCCATGGCTGACGGCGGTGAAGGTACAGTACGGTCTCTGGTGGACAGTACAAGGGGAGAGATTGTAAATGTCCGGGTAAAAGGCCCAATTTTGAAAGAGGTGGATGCCTTCTATGGAATATTGGGGGATGGGACCACAGCTGTCATAGAGATGGCGGCTGCATCGGGACTTCCTTTGCTTGGTGGGGATGAACGGAATCCTATGAAGACTACTACTTACGGTACTGGGGAGCTTATAAAGCACGCTCTGGATAAGGGCTGCAGAAATATCATAATCGGATTGGGAGGCAGTGCCACCAACGACGGTGGGGCCGGCATGATCAAAGCCCTGGGCGCAAGGCTTCTCGATAAAGAAGGAAATGATACGGGCTATGGCGGGGGAAGTCTGGCTGATATTGCGGCCATTGATCTGGGCGGTATGGATGAAAGGCTTAAAGGCTGCAGGATAGTTGCTGCCTGTGATGTGGATAATCCTCTTACAGGTATAAGGGGTGCATCCTACGTATTTGGTCCGCAGAAGGGTGCCGATGAAGCAATGGTGCAAATACTGGATAAGAATCTTGAACACTATGCAGAAGTCGCACTGAAGGTTACCGGGATATCAATAAAGGACCATCCCGGAGCCGGAGCAGCCGGAGGGCTGGGTGGAGGGCTTCTGGCGTTTCTGGATGCAGAGCTTAAAAGGGGTATAGATATTGTTATCGAGGCTGCAGGCCTTGAGGAAAAAATCAAGGATGCCGATTTTGTCATAACAGGTGAGGGAATGATGGACTACCAGACTCAATATGGCAAGACGCCGTACGGTGTGGCGCAGGTTGCCCGGAAATACGGCATTCCTGTAATAGCCATAGTGGGCAGCATCGGGCGCAATGCAGAAGTACTGTATGATCTGGGTTTCTGCGGCATATTCTCTATTATTGACAGGCCTTTGAACCTCGCGGAGGCTATGTCCGGCTGTGCAGGGCTTCTGGAAAGAACTTCCGAGAGCATTATGAGGATGGTAAAGGCTATAAATAATCCATTCCGTGATATAATGTAGATTATATAATATCTTTTCAAAGGGGATATCAAATGGAAAAAAATTTCTCGTCAAAAGCTCTGGAAGCTAATCTGGCACATACCCGGGATAAGGAGATAGAGATACCGGAGGAGCAGAAGTGGTTCGCGGAGCTTTCAAAAGCTTACTGGGGTATTTATAAAAGGACCCAGGAGTTCATAAAAGAGCTTAACCACCACTATATAAATTACCAGTATGTGATTGAGAATCTGCACAATATCAGCCTGACCGACCTCTGGTTCTATAATTCCCTTGAAGAGTCGGAGAAGGCGCTTAATGTATTGATGAACATATTCAGAAAGCTTTTTGAAGCAAACCTCAAAGAGAGCCAGAGAGAGCTTCTTATTACGACTCTTATAAAATTCATCGACCGTCTTGCAAAGCTCGGGGAGTTTCCGGAGAGTATCATCCACCAATGCCTGGATATAATAAAGGCCGATATTGAGAAGCATGAGCTGCTGTACATACGGAATTCAGGCTATTTTAAGACATATCTCAATAAGATAGCCGAGCTGCCTGAGTATAATGAAACTGTAGCGGGTATGACTTCGGACCTGCTTGGAAAGTGCATTGATTATTGGGAGAACACCTCCAGGGTTGAAAAATGGTTCCATGAGAAAAGCACATTATTCCATTCACAGAACAATGAAAGGATAAGTCATATAGGAAAGCCGTTCTTTGATGGGCTTAGAGCACAGCTTGAGAAAGCTTCCACATGGAAGCAGCTTTGCGAACTGCTGTTTTTCAATGATATATCCAATTACTTCCGCAGGTTCAGTGAAGAATTCGACACATCCCTTGAAAAAATATACTACATATTCTACCTGCTTCATTTGCCTGGAATGGCACAGCTTAGCAGCCACCTGCTCTATGACATGAACAGGCTGCTCAGGAATGTGCTAAAAGAGCTGGACGAGAATGATACGACCACTTTCCTTGCAAACATTATTGCACTTTTTGAGGAATTGAAGGAGCAGCATGCCGGTATCGTGCTGGACTGCATACTGACACTCGGCAGGGAGGTCATAGATACTCATGACAGTAAGGTGATTTCATATTTCATCAATGGCCTTATAGAATTCGGCTTCAAATATCCGGGAGACCTTGCCGTAAACAACGACTGGCAGATACAGGTGGATACCAATCATGTCAAGAATATAAGGGTATGGCTTGAGCTTGTGGAACACTCGCCGGATGCCATGAAGGAACTGCTTTCAGCACTTATTGTGAATTTGAAGCTGGGAGGGATATTCATCTCGGATACAGACCTTTTCCAGAGGGATGTCACAAAGCTCCTGAATTCCGATATAGCACCGGTCTACAAGCAGATGAAGCAGCTGGCCAGGATATTTCCCGTGTACTTCAGGGAGATAGGTGCAGAAGGCAGACTCAGGGAAGTAACTACTGCAGTGGATGAATTGTCAAGAAGAAAGGACAGGCTGATCCACTTCCTCAGAAAGCAGATACATACAGAGAGCAACAATACGCATATAGAATTAACAAGGAAAATATTGCAGTACTGGTATGACGGAAATATTGAGCCTCTTAAAAGGATCGTGCCTGATGATGTGATTGGACAGATGGATATCAATAGTGAGTGGTATGTGCATGTCCATGATATACTGACTGAGCTTTGCGTGAAAATGGATGCTGCCCCTGAGCAGCTGCTTCAATTGGATGTTGAGGAGCTTGAACAGGCAGTTTCCTTGATCCGTTCAGACAGCAGCCGTGATAAGAAGAGGGTGAACTATATACTGCAGCTTCATTCGCTGCTGCTGGAAAAATACTCCCTGGAATCGGAAGATATAATATCAATGCTCAAAAGCTACAGGTTTTTCAGCAACAAGGATATAGATGGGCTGCAGGATAATCTGGAGAAAAATGATATGGGAGCGGCCTTGAGCCAGGTCTACAAGCTGATGAGGCATCTGAAAAAGATAATTGTGGACCCGAATACGAGCGAAGCTCTGGAAAACATATATTATAAGCGCCACATAGCAATTGGAATACCTTCAATGTACGGGCAATATATTGAACCGAAATTTGAAGCCCTGGGTCTGATGTTCAGGCTGGAAAAGACTGCATCAAAGCTGATGACGGAACTACTGCAGTCTGTCAATCTGGAGTACGTCTCTGCAAGGACCTTCAGGCATGTTTATGATGTACTGGGGCTTTTCAAAGAGGGCCTTGAGCTTGATGGAATATACAACCAGGGGTTTGATTCAAATTTTGAAATGTTCAAGTACAGCCTGACCTCGCCAAGCTTTTCGCTGGATCAATATATCAATATATTCCAGTTTATGGCGCAGAGTATCAAGCAGATAATAAGCGAGTACTTCCTGGATGTCTATGAGCTGCCGCTAAAAAAGGTGATACCTCAATTGTTTGCTCATAAGAAGCCTTTGTCGGAGCAGGAGAGCAAGCAGCTCTATCATATGGAATCAGAGAAATTCTTCAGGGAGATATTATCCTCTGCCTTCCTTGTACAGGACCTGGACAATTTCATAACAAATATAATAAGTACCTTAAGGAGCATGATTGATAATTACCCTGGGGATTTTATTAAGAATATGATGACTTATGACCCTGATCTGGCTATAAGCCTCTTATATAGAGATACAGTGGGAATGGATAACCCTGTATTCCTTGGAGCAAAGGCGTATTTCCTGAAGAAAATGATTTCCTATGACTTCCCAATACCTCCAGGCTTCGTGCTCACAACAGAGGTATTCAGGCATAAGAACACCATATTCAGGCATCCCTATATGGAGCAGGAAATGGATCAGTTCATACTGAACCACATCTGGGAGGTAGAGAAGATCACCAGGCAGCAGTTCGGGAATCCCAGGAATCCTCTTCTGTTCTCGGTAAGGTCCGGTACGGCCATTTCAATGCCGGGTGCCATGAGGACATTCCTGAACGTGGGTATGAATGATGAGATCGCTGAAACCTTCAGCCGGAAGCCGAACCATGCATGGACTGCATGGGATTGCTACAGGCGTTTCATACAGAGCTGGGGCATGGCTTATGGAATTGACAGGGATATATTCGACAGTGTGATTCTTGAACATAAGGTAAGGAATGGTGTTGAACAGAAAATACAATTCACTCCCGAACAGATGCGGAATATAGCTTATTCCTACAAGAAGGTGCTGGAGGACAGCGGTATCGTTATAGAAAAAGATCCCTTCAAGCAGTTGAAGCAGGCCATATTCAACGTTATTGAATCCTGGTCCTCAGATAGAGCGAAATATTACAGGGAACATCTTCAGATAGCTGATGAATGGGGTACAGCTGTAATAGTACAGAAAATGGCCCTGGGGAATTTGTCCGCCTGCTCCGGGACAGGTGTGGTGTTTACCAACAGCCCGTTAAACGACAAATCAGGTGTAAACCTGTATGGGGATTTTACTCTGTGCAGCCAGGGTGAGGATATAGTATCGGGATTGGTACACACACTGCCTATTTCCGAAAGCCAGAGGAGGGAATTTTACAGAGACTGCAGCTTATCCCTTCAGTCTGCATTCCCAAGCATATACAGCGCTTTGCTGGATCTGTCCACACAGCTTATTGAAATATACGGCTTTATGCATCAGGAAATTGAGTTCACCTTTGAATCCGATGATCCTGATGACCTGTACATTCTCCAGACCAGGAACCAGAAGCTTAAAAAGCAGAAGATATTATCCACCTTTGTACCGGCGCCGGATGAAATGAAACTGGTAGGACGGGGAATAGGAATCGGCGGCGGGGCATTGAGCGGAATATTGACCTTTGACATGGACGACTTGAAGGAATCAATCAGGAACGACCCTGATGAAAAACTGATACTGATAAGGCCGGATACCGTTCCTGATGACATACCTATGATATTCAGCTGTGACGGGCTTATCACAGGCAAGGGAGGGGCTACCTCCCATGCTGCGGTTACTGCAGGAAGCCTGGGCAAGGTCTGTGTTGTAAACTGCAAGGGCCTGGTGGTTAATGAAACGGAAAAAAGATGCACGATAAATGGAGTGGGATTCAGGTCGGGAGACAGGATATCCATAGATGGCAACCTCGGCAATGTATACAAAGGTGCATACGATATACAATATGAATAGTATACAGTATTAATTCAATGATATATCACAATAAGCAGCGTTTAGGGAATGTAACGCACAATATGCAGCTTTGAAAAGGAATGTGCTATATGATAGAATTTGTTTGATAGAATTAATTCGTAATATGAATACTGTGTTCTGGAATATCTGATTCCAAAACACCTGAGGGAGTGGTTAAATGAATGTTCCTTTACAAAGCAAAAGACTGTTGGGTATAAACGGTATTGGCCGTATCGGCAAACTGACCCTATGGAATCATCTCAACCTTGGGCATTTTGACGGCATAGTAGTAAACGCAGGCCGTGAAGTGGGCAAGAAAACAAGCGATATAGTTCATTACCTGACTACAGATTCGACTTACGGTTCGATAGATAGATTCTTGTATGGCTACACAGGCAGGTCCTGTGACGTGAAGGTATTGGATGAAGCTGAATGTATTTTTGAGATGAATGGAATGACCGTCAAGGTAATTAAAAAGGAAAGAAACCCGAAAAGCATAGATTGGGCAAAAGAAGGAGTAAGACTTGTTGTTGACTGTACCGGTGTCTTTTTGGACCCTACGCAGCCTGCCGATCATCCGAAAGGAAGCATAAGAGGCCATCTGGAGGCTGGAGTTGAGAAGGTAATAGCAAGTGCACCTTTCAAGATAAAGGATTCTGCGCATAAGATGCCTGATGACAGTGCTTTGTTTGTATACGGGGTGAATCATGCAGGCTATGATCCGGCAAAGCATCATATACTGTCGGCGGCAAGCTGTACTACAACAGGCCTGGCGCATATGATAAAGCCTCTTCTGGAGACGGAAGAGACTTCAAGGATAACA
>Ga0196971_1000038_pt1 | contig 139959 bp, 135 predicted proteins | sample S1v_1013CmetaG_FD_148660 | JGI IMG/M metagenome (GOLD analysis project Ga0196971, IMG submission 148660) | Soil microbial communities from Anza Borrego desert, Southern California, United States - S1+v_10-13C | ecosystem: Environmental > Terrestrial > Soil > Desert | place: USA: California...
AAGGCGAAGAAGGTCGCCGTGATCGACGACCGCACCGCTTACGGCCAAGGCGTGGCACAGGAGTTCATCAAGGGCGCCAAGGGCAAGGGCGTGGAGGTCGTGGCGCAGCAGTACACCAACGACAAGGCAACCGACTTCAATGCGATCCTGACCGCCATCAAGCCGAAGAATCCGGATGTCGTCTTCTTTGGCGGCATGGACGCTGTGGCCGGCCCGATGCTGCGCCAGATGAAGGCGCTCGGCATCAATGCCAAGTTCATGGGCGGCGACGGCATTTGCACGCAGGGTCTCGCCCAACTTGCCGGCGACGCACTCGGCAATGGCCAGGTTGTCTGCGCCGAAGCAGGCGGCGTGGAAGAAGCTCAGAGGAAGGGAATGGAAGATTTCCGCGCTGCTTTCAAGAAAAAGTTTGGCGCCGAGGTGCAGATCTACGCACCGTATGTGTACGACTCGGTGATGGTGATGGTCGAGGCAATGAAGAAAGCCGACTCCGCCGATCCGAAGAAGTACCTGCCCGAATTGGCGAAGATCAACTACAAGGGTGTGACCGGCAACATCGTCTTTGACAACAAGGGCGATATCAAGAACGGCACGCTGACGCTGTACACCTACAAGAACGGCCAGCGCGAGCAACTGGCCGTGGTCAAGTAAGAACGCGGCGAGACAGGACCGCCGCCGGCACTTCTGCCGGTGGCCGGGCTGTTCTGCGGCCGGCTTTGGTAGCCGGCCGTATTCTTATGTCGCTTCATAAAGCATAACGAGAACGCTTCGTATCCCCGCGATGACGCAGACATCCGTCACCAGAAAGCTGGTGCTCGGCATCGTTACCCGGTGTCTCGTGCCATCCCGCAGGCAAAGGACCGCGCCATGCAAGCCAATTCATCCGTGCGCAAAAAGATCGGCATCATTACCGGCTCGGGGCCGGAAGCCGGCCTCGATTTATGGAGCAAGGTGCTGCAGGCGAACCGGAGTCTTTACGGCAGCCGATTTCGCGGCGACCTCGATGCACCCAGCGTGACCATCCTGTCCGAACCGGTGCTCGGCCTGTCGATGGAACTGGAGGTGAATGACTGCGCCGTGTGGCGCTGCCTGCGTGAAGCGGCGCAAAGCATTGCACAGCACGTCGATTACTACGCGATCGCCTGCAATACGCTCAATTATTACCAGCCACAACTCGAAGCCTTGCAGCTTGGTGCAAAGCTCGTTTCCTTTGCCGATGTCGTGCTCGACTTCCTGCGTGTGCAAGAGATCGAGCGTGTCGCCCTGCTAGGTGCGCGGCCGGTAACGGACCTTGGCCCATGGTCGCATTACCACCGGCTGGCCGGCCATGTCCGCATTGAACTGCCGAAGCCGGCGCAGGCCCAGCGGTTGCACCAGCTGATCTATGACATGAAAGCCTCGGGTGCCGACAATCCGGATATACAGGAACGATTCCATGCCATACTCGCCACGCTGGAATCGGACACTGTTCTTCTGGCCTGTACCGAGCTGCCGCTCATTCCGCCAGCGGCATGCCAAAAACGCCTGGTGGACGTGACCGATCTGGTCGCACACAGGCTCGCGGAATTGGCGTACGCATAGACCGTCGCCATCGACAAAGACTGACATGCAATGAGTAGAAAACACATCGGCCTGATTTATACCGGCGGCACCGTCGGCATGACCCAAACCCCGCATGGCTATGCGCCAATGCCGGATTTTGCCTCTGTGCTCGCAGCACTTCTCGACGCCCAGGGCGAGGACGTGCCTGCCTATACGCTGCATGCGTACGCTACCCCGATCGACAGCAGCAATGCGACGCCGCAGGACTGGCAGATGATTGGGCGCGACATCGCGGCGCATTATCACGACTACGACGGTTTTGTCGTGCTGCATGGTACTGACACGATGGCTTATACCGCGTCGGCCTTGTCGTTCATGCTGCAGGGATTGCACAAGCCAGTGATCGTGACCGGCTCACAGATACCGCTGCGCACGGCTCGCTCGGATGCGCAGCAGAACCTGGTTGGCGCATTGCAGCTCGCTGCATCGGAGGCGGTTAACGAGGTGGGGATTTACTTCAATCACCGTCTGCTGCGCGGCAATCGTGCTACCAAGGTCAGCATCGACCGGCTGGCTGCGTTCGACAGCCCCAATTATCCTTGGCTGGCCGAGGTCGGCATCGACGTGCGGTTTAACCACCCGGCCTTATTGCCTCGTGCCGAGAAAGAAAAGTTCGAATTGCCGGAGTACCGGGCGCAGCCAGTGCTGCCTGTGCGCTTTGTGCCGGGATTGCCGTTGCAGGCGGTGCAGGCAATGCTCGATCTCAAGCCGGCGGCGATCATCCTGCAATGCTATGGTGCCGGCAATATACCGGACCGGAATCCGGCGTTGCTCGACATGCTGCGCCGGGCCAATGATGCAGGCACGGTGCTGGTCGCATGCAGCCAGTCGCCGCAAGGGGCTGTGTCGATCGGCACCTATGCCGCTGGCGCAGGCATGGCCGCCGCAGGCGTAATCGGCGCGCATGACATGACTTTCGAAGCAATATACGCCAAGCTGCATCATCTGTTCGCGCTGGAGCTGCCAATCGATGAGGTCAAGCGTGCACTGGTACGCGACCTGAGCGGCGAACTGACGGGCTAGGCTGTGTTTGAAGGGCTACTGCGCAGCCCGTTTGCGCCTGCGGTGTCAGCTCAGGTGCAGGGTGAAATGCAAACTTCAGCGCCGACTTCAATCCGGAGGCAAACGCTTGCACATGAAGCTGGCAACGGACGGGCACAGGCCGGAAAACTGCGCAGTCGCCTGGATGGCTTCCGGTGCCTGCCTTCGCTCTGCCATGATATAGCCATTGGCAGAGAAAAACGGAGCGGCGGTTGTTGTGAGCAAGTACAGGTCGCGGATGCCATGTGCCGCTGCATGCTGCTCGACATACAGAAGCAGCATTCTGCCCAAGCCACGGCCACGCTGCGCCGGCTTTACGGCCAGCGAACGCAGAAGCGCCACGTCGCCATAGGCTTCCAGGCCAACCGCACCGACCAATTCATCATTCGCAAATGTCCCGAAAAACTGCGCCGGCCCGGTGTCTGAAATGTCTACCACGGGCAGCTTGCAGGCGGTAAGCAGTTCCATCAGTGCTGGTGACGGCGGCACCGGCTTGATCGAACAAGCAGTCATCGGATTCGTATTCATTGTGTGCTCACCCTTTTGCCCGCGGGGCGAAGTTCGCTGACGAGCAATGCACCGAGCACGATGGCGCCGCCCACCATGCCGCGCCAGCCGAGCAATTCACCCAGCCACAGCCAGCCGAACAGCGCGGCAAACACCGGTTCCATCGCAAAGATGACTGCGGCCTTGTCGGCCTGCACGTTGCGCTGCCCGACCGCTTGCAGGAACAGCATACCGGCAGTGGCGCAGGCACCCAGATAGAACAGCGTCGGCGCATGCGGTGCAAGCCTTGCCGGCAATGTCGAAAGTGCTCCGCTGCCGTAGGATTGCAGCAGCATCCACACGCTGGCCAATATCGCCATGACCGCAATCTGTGTTGCCGCGAGATGGCGCGCCTCGTGCCTGTTCGAGCGCTGGGAAAGCATGATCACATACAGTGCGTATGCAAGCGCGCAGATCACGGTTGCGGTGTCGCCCCACAGATTGCCGCCGCCCTCCCACGACATCAGTCCGATGCCGAGGCAGGCGAGCATGGCTGCGGTAAGCACCTGCCATGACAGCCGGCCGCCAAACAGCAGGCCAAGAAAAGGCACCATCAGCACATTCAGGCTGGTGAGGAAGGCACTGCGGTTCGATGAGATGAATTGCAGGCCATAGGCCTGCGCCACATACGACACGAGGCCGATCACGCCGAGCAGCATTCCGTCGAGCCATGCGCGGCGCGGCGCCTTCAGCAGGAACGGCGCCATGCAAATCGTAGCAATCAGGAAGCGGAATGCGGATATCTCGATACTGCTCAGGTCGGCCGCCGCTGATTTCAATAATGGAAAGGTCGTGCCCCATACCAGGGTCACGAGCAAAAGGAGAAGTGCACTTGCATTCATCGGCAGCGCATGGGAAATGTCAAAAGCTAGATGCTACCCTCCTTTTCGATCACGAGGATGCGTGCCGTGCCACGCGGGTGGGCAACATGCTCGCAGCCGAGGCCGGCAAAGAAAACATCCCCGGCGTGCAAGACGGCAGTCTTCTCCACGCCGTTGTCGCGGTAATGCATGTCAACGATGCCATCCATGACCGCGAACACTTCTTCGCCATCATTGACGTGCCATTTGTAGGGCGCATCGGTCCAGTGCAGGCGCGTGGTGACGCCATTCATGTTTGCGACGTCAAGCGCGCCCCATGCTTTTTGTGCAGTAAATTCGCGGCTGCGGATGATTTTCAAATCGATTTCTCCTTCAGTGTTCAGACAGTGGCGGACAGCGCCTGCGCTGTGCCGGGCATGGGGAAAAGACTGGCGAAGGAAAAGGCATATTCGGTCTCTCCATGCAGCTGGAGATGGCGCAGCCGCTCCTTCGCCTCGTCGATAGTCGGGATATGGCCGGCGGGAATCCACCACAAGGCCAGGTACACATCATCGAATCGCTCGAACCATGCCTTGCGCTCGCGCATGACCTGTACATGGGCGCTTCGGTAGACGTATTGCTTCAGGTGCTCGGGCGTTTCCCAGACTGACATGTTGACCATGATGCGCTCGTCGTCGTATGGCCTGAGCGCGGTGGCGTTGCCGTCGTCCGTCTTCAGGCGCCACACGAAGCCCGGGCTGGCTTCGGCAAGCGCATTGATCTCGTCAAGGCGCGCGACGAAACCCGACATCAGCGGATCTTCCAGCGGCGCACGGGCGCGGGCGATATTTACCTGGGCAAGGTGCTTGGGCATGGTTTCCCCTTCAACGGCAATAGTCATGATTACTGCTGGCAGTGAGCAAGCGGACAAGGTTGCTGGCTCGGTGCTTTGCCGAAAGCGAGCCGCTGCGCGGCGGAGCGTATCCGCTTGCTGAATTGCTTCAGCATCGCCGGTTGCTGTGTGCTCACGATGTCCATGCGGCTGCCGCCATGATCGGCCTCGACGACGATCAGACGACCAGGCATAGCGGTGAAGCTATCCCCGGCAGACAGCCAGTAATCGTGCGATATGCCTTCCACCGTTAGCCAGACGCGCCCCTGCAGGATGCGCAGCAATTGTGCCTTGTCTGCAACCCCGGAAACAGCTTGCCCGCTTTCAAGCACAAGTGACTGTATTGTGAATATGCCTCTCATGATGGTGCACTCCTCGGAAAAGTGGCAGGGTGCCGTTGCAATATGCAGTTCCGGAGAAATTCCCTGTCGTACGGGAGAATTCTAGTGCTTGCCTTGGCATTATCTAAACGATATATTTTTGATTCTCTTGTTAGACCTGTTCACAAAAATGGCGGATCTTCGACGCTTGCCCAATCTTGCCGCGTTGCGCGCATTCGAGGCCGCAGCCCGCCATGAGAACTTCTCGCGTGCCGCGGAAGAGATTCATGTCACGCATGGCGCGATCAGTCATCAGGTGCGTGCACTGGAAGAAGAACTGGGTGTGCCGTTGTTCGTGCGGCATGGCAAGCGCATTGCCATCACGCCGGAAGGCGAGCGCTTTGCCGCCACGCTGCGCAAGTCGCTCATGGAAATCGCATCGGCCGCCGCGGCGCTGCAGGCTGAAGGGCGGCAGGCGCGGCTGACGGTGACTTCGCTGCCGGCTTTTGCCGCGCGCTGGCTGTCGCCACGCCTAGGCAGTTTTATCGAGCGGTATCCGGATTTGGAAGTGATGCTGCAATCGAGTAACCACCTGACCGACTTCGTGCGCGAGTCGGTGGATATCGGCATCCGCTTTGGCCGCGGCAACTATCCGGGGCTTGCCGTCGAAAAGATCATGGAGGACTACTACTATCCGGTTGCCAGCCCCCGCTTCAATGGCGGAAAACTGCCGCGCACGGTACAGCAACTGGTGAAATGCCCGTTGCTGCGTTGCGAAGAAGAACCATGGGGGCCGTGGTTCCATGCAGCCGGCGTAGACATGCCGGAGCCAACCGGGGGGCTGGTGTTCCAGGATTCGTCAATGATGGTGCGTGCCGCCGTCGACGGGCAAGGCATTGCGCTGGCACGCCATGCGATCGCGGCATCGGATGTTGCGTCCGGAGACTTGGTGCGCCTGTTTGAGGCAACGGCGCCATGCCCGCATTCGTACTTTCTCGTGTGCCCGCCAGAGTCCCTGCGCAAGCCGCAGGTGCAGGCATTCCGCGACTGGCTGCTTGCGGAGATTGCGAAGCAGGCGGAAGAATCGCCGGGGTGGGCGATTACAGCACGACCTTGACCATCGGGTGCGCGGTCAGCGCGCGATACAGGTTGTCCAACTGCTCGCGGCTGGTGGCTCGCACGGTGACGGTCAGCGACAGGTAGGTGCCTTTCGACGACGGGCGCATTTCCATCTTGCCGGCGTGGAAAGTCGGGTCGTGCTCCATGACGACTTCCACCATGGTCTGGGCAAATGCTTCCTGCATGACGCCCATGATCTTGATCGGGAAGTCGCTCGGGTATTCGATGAGGCTTTCGGTAGGTTGAGGCATGGCATTCTCGCGGTTGCCGTTGCAGATGCGGTCGGAACGGCGAATTATCAAGGCCGCTATTTTACGCCTGCCACCTCGCCTTGTGCGGTGATGGACACAGGCACTTCAACTTACTGGCACGACTGGTTCTTCGCGTCCTGGTATGCGGCGTACAGCTTCTTGAATAGCGGCCCCGGCTTGCCGTTGGCGATATTTTTTCCGTCGATGGTCGACACCGGCAGTACTTCCCGTCCGGCTGACGACAGCAGCACTTCATCCGCGGCAAAGACTTCATCGCGGGCGATCTTCCTTGCCTGGAACGGAATGTTGCAGCTCACGCACAGTTCCTCCATCAGGCCGTAACGAATGCCTTCGAGGATGAGGCGGTCGCGCGGCGGCGCCATCAGTACGCCATTCTTCACGATCCAGACATTCGATGACGCGCCCTCGGTCAGGAAGCCGTCGCGGAACTGGATCGCCTCGAGCGCGCCGTGTTCCGCCGCATGCTGTGCGGCGAGCACATTGCCGAGCAGGGAAGTGGACTTGATGTCGCAGCGCAGCCAGCGCTGGTCTTCCACAGACACGCAGGCAACGCCGCTGTCGCGTACCTGCGCGGTCGGCACGGTAAGCCCATTGGTCATGATGAAGACGGTCGGCTTCACCTCGGGCGGAAACGCATGCGCACGTTTTGCGACACCGCGCGTGACCTGCATGTAAATCAGCTGGTCATCGGCGGGATGGGCATCGGACACCCGGGCGATGAGCGCCATCCATTCCTCTTCCGTATGCGGATTCGGGATGGCGACTTCATGCATGCTGCGGAACAGGCGGGCGATGTGCTGTTTCGCGCGGAACAGGCGGCGGCCATACATGGGAATGACATCGTAGATGCCGTCCCCGAAAATGAAGCCGCGGTCCAGCACCGGGATCTTTGCTTCGGACAGGGGCGTCATTTCGCCATTCAGGTAGACGAGAGGATCTTGCATAAAGGTTTCTTTCAAGGGCATGCGCGAGGACTTGCCGGGCGCAATCAGGATTCGTACGCGACCAGCGTGACATCGGCACCCGCATCGCGCAGCGGAATCAGCGCCTGGTATTCGGCTGAGTCGTGCCAGCCCGAGAGGGCGGCCTTGTCGGGGAAGCGTGCGACGACGGTGTCAGTGTGCGGATGTGTGCCGTTCAGGATGGCAAGCTTTTTGCCACGGAAAACAAGCTCGCCACCCCATGCCGTAAAAGTGTCGGGCACCTTGCTGCAATACTCCGACCATTTGGCCGGATCCTTGATGCTGATGTGTCCGATGATGTAGGCAGGCATGGCGACCTCAGATGGAAAAACGGGGCGGACATGGAATGCCCGCCCCGTGCAGATGCTCACATTGGATCGGGAGCCTTATTTCATCCACAAGCGCACAGAATCCCATGCGCGGCCGACGATGGTGGCCTGGTTCACTTGCTCCAGTGCGACGACCGGCAGCTCTGCCAGCGGCTTGCCATCGACCAGCATCTTCAGCGTGCCCACCTGGCTGTTCTGCGCCACCGGCGCCACCAGCGGATCCTTGCGCTCGAGCACGGGTTTCATCTTGTCGGCAACGCCCTTCGGCACCGTCACATAGACATCACGCGTGAAGCCGATCTTGACCTGGTTTTGCGAGCCCTTCCAGACTTCCGGCGTGGCCACTGCCTGGCCCTTCGCATACAGCTTCACCGTATCAAAGTTCTGGTAGCCCCAGTTCAGCAGCTTCTGGCTTTCCTGTGCGCGCACCTGGTCGGAGACCGTGCCGAGCACTACCGAGATCAGGCGGCGTTCACCGCTGGGACCATTCGGACGCTTGGCGGACGAGATCAGGCAGTAGCCAGCGGCAGCGGTGTGGCCGGTCTTCATGCCGTCGACCGTCGGGTCGAGCCACAGCAGGCGGTTGCGGTTCGGCTGCTTGATCTTGTTGTACGTGTATTCCTTGGTGGAATAAATCTTGTAGTGCTCGGGATGGTCGTTGATCAGGCGTGTTGCCAGGATCGACAGGTCCTGCGCGGTCGAATAGTTGTCCGGGCTTGGCAGGCCGTGCGGGTTGGCGAACTTGGTGTTCTTCATGCCCATGCGTTCGGCTTCGCGGTTCATCAGCGTGACGAACGCGTCTTCGGTGCCGGCGACGGCTTCGGCGAGTGCGACGGCAGCATCATTGCCGGACTGGACGATCAGGCCATACAACAGGTCATTGACCTTGACCGGGGTGGCCGGGTCGATAAACATTTTCGAGCTGCTCGGGTCGACTTTCCATGCGCGTACGGAAACATTCACCATCTGCTCAGGATCGAGGCGCTTTTCCTTGATGGCAGAGAAGGCCAGGTAAGCCGTCATGATCTTGACGAGGGATGCGGGTTCGATGCGCATCGTCGGGTCTTGCGAAGCCAACACTTGGCCGCTGGTGGCATCGAGCAGCAGCCAGGATTTCGCGGCAATGGTCGGTGCGGGAAGCGCCTGCGCAAATGCGACAGACAACGAGAAAGCAGTGGCGATAATCGCCGCAAATAATTTTTTCATCGGTTGTAAAGTGTGAAACCCCGCACGGAACACCGGCGGATGACATCAAGAAACAAGCGGCAGATTATAGCCCTGCCGCTTCCGGCCCGTTGCAGCCGCTTTGCCTATCCGCTCCGTTTTACAACGGTTTGTGGGCAAGCTTTTAGCGGTGCCACATTTCGACCACGAAATTCTTTATATGTTGCAACTTGCGGTGAAAAAAATGATCGGCGCCGGGGATCACGATGACAGGAAGGTCTTGCGGGCGGGCCCAGTCGAGGACATCCGATAGCGGAATGGTATCGTCCAGCTCGCCATGGATCAGGATGGTATTGCTCGGCACTTGTGGAAGTGGCCATTTACCGGCGGCGGTGCCGACCAGCACTAGCCTTTCTGCCGCATGGCCCTGCTTGATCAGGCGCTGCTGCAGTTGGGATTGCACGAAGGTGCCGAAAGAGAAACCGGCGAGTGCGACAGGCACGTTCGGATATTGCTGTTGCATGTGTGCCAGCAGTGCTGCCATGTCATCGGTTTCTCCATGGCCGGCATCATGCGTGCCGGCCGATTTGCCGACGCCGCGGAAATTCATGCGGACCGCTGCGTAGCCCAATGCGACGAAGGCACGCGCCAAGGTTTGCGCGACCTTGTTGTCCATCGTGCCGCCGTACAATGGATGCGGATGCGCGACCAACGCCAGTCCGCGCGGCGCCGACTCCGGCAAGTCGAGGGCGCACTCCAGAGGGCCGGCAGGGCCGGTGATCGAGAAACGTTGGGTTTGGGCGTTCATTGTTATTGATGCGTGCAGATAAAAACGCAATCCCTGATATTCCGTGGCAGGAGAATATTGCGAATGACAACTAGATCTTCAGGCGTTCGACAACCTTGCCGCCGACCAGGTGGGAATCGATGATTTCATCGATGTCATGCTTGTCCACATAGGTGTACCAGGTGCCTTCCGGGTACACCACCAGCACCGGGCCTTCCTCGCAACGGTCCAGGCAGCCGGCCTTGTTGATGCGGACCTTACCCTGTCCATTCAGTTTCAGTTCCTTGATGCGTTGCTTCGCATGCTCCTGCGCCGCTTGCGCCCCCTTGTCTGCGCAGCAGGGACGTCCTTCTTCGCGGTGGTTCAGGCAAAAGAAAACATGGTGTTGGTAATAGGGCTTGTCGGACATGGTGCGCTTGATCAGGTTCTTACGGTGAAGGCGCAATGATACACCCCAGCTTATTTCCGGATGCGGTGCACCGGGTGCAACAGGAACCAGAGCGCGAAGAAGGGCCAGAACACGGACAGGAAATGGGCGGCGCCGTTGAAGTTCAGGAATTTCCCCTGTATCCAAGCCTGCAGCGTGGCGACGAAATACGGGTTGCTCGGGACAAGATTGATGACAATGAAACTCACCAGCAACGCCGTGGCCGCCAAGCGTCGCTGTGCTGCAGGAGGCGCATAAGCCAGGCCGCCTACCATCATTACGCCGATCAGCACACCGCCCTTGGCGCCCGGTGTCCACCATGCGAACGCGTTGGCTGGCGTAAAGAGCAGTGCGTTGGCCATCAGCTTGACCGTCACCGCGGCCGCCAGAAGTGCCAGCAGTAACATGGCTTTCGGCGCATGCTTGCGCAGCAGGCAGGAAAGGGTGAGCAGGGCACCGGTCAGGCCAAAGGCGGTGATCATCGTCTCTGCCAGCCAATACTCCTGCACGGTCAGGTGCATGCCTTCCGACAGAATCGCGACGAGGTCGACCGGTGTCTCCAGCCAGTCCGACAGCCATTGCGACAGGACGGGCATGAACTGCCCGTGGCCGAACAGGTAGCCCTGCGGATAGATCTGCGCCAGGGGCCATAGCGCAAGGACGATCAGGCCGCGCCCGGCTTCAGGGATAAACCAGTCCCGCCGCAATTGCAGGAGCCGGCTCTGCTCGAGGAAGATCGGGCTAAAGAGCCAGCCGGCCACCGCGCCGATGCCGGTACCCGCGACATTGGTCAGGAAGTCGAGGTTGGATGACACCCGGTTCGGCAGGAAGGTCTGTATGGCTTCCATCATGCCGGAGACCATGGCACCGCCGGCGATGGCGACGAGCACTGCCGGCAGGCCGCGCACATTGGGATACAGCGCAAAGACGATCAGCGCGCCGAACGGCAGGTAGCCGACGACATTAGTCGCAACATCGAAGCCGGTCCAGTAATGCGGCATCGGCATCAGGATGAACGCCCAAGGCGCCAGCCCGATGTCATTCCAGTTGGAAAAAGGATACAGGCTCGCGTAGACGATCAGGAAGGCATACATCAGCAGTCCGACCCGCGTACCGATGGATGCCTGGGGTGCGGGGTCTGCTGCGGAGGGGTTTTCCGGGTTTATCGACATTGCGGCATTGCATGATCATCGTGGGCTCACGCGTATTCTCGGCACATGCGCGAGCCGGATCAAGCAAATTCATTTCAGGTCGAGTGTTCCCAGCCACATCATCAGGTCTGTGATGGCGGCATCACTCGCTGCTGCCAGCGCCTTGACGCCGCCTTCCGCATCCGCGCTCGGCGCCGGTACTTGGCGGAGGAAGCCTTTGTGCGCGACCAGCGTCCGGCCTTTGTAGACCGATGCACGCAACCCGACCTGTGCGGTACTTGAATCTGGTGCATCGAAATTCTGGCTGAACTCGTCCGCCTCGACACGCAACACCGGCACGTTGGTCGCCCCATGGGATGCCGCAACCGCAACGCCGCCGGCCTGGGTAATACGCACTTTCAGTCGCTGCAGCAGAAGCTGTGCCGGCGGCATGGTCCAGCGCGCATGCGCATAAGGCTTGGGTTGTTGCGTATTGGAATAGTTAAGCCGGTAAAAGATAAGTGTGCTGTCCAGCCATCCCGGCCCCTGGATCTCGGCAATGGCAACCGGCGGCAGCCCCGGTATTGCTGTCGCCTGCCGGGTGTCAAGCGGACCAAGGTCATACACTGTGGTCGGACTGGACTGGTTGCCGGCACAGCCGGCGGCAAGCAGCATCGCGACGATGACAGGGAGAATTTTTTTCATGTGTATTGTTCCCTTATTCCGATGGCTCGGTAAATCCTGGTTCGCCCGGTCCTGGTCTCATGCCCGGCCCGCCGAACAGGATGCTTTGCGGACGTTCGCGCCAGCTTTCGAGCGTGCGGTTGAAGGCGCGGATCGAGGTGCGCGCGTCATTGATGACGGGCAGCGTTTCATATTCCAGCCTGTCCGCTGCGCTGCGCACCTGCGCTGCCGCATCGCTCATGTTGGCGATCGCGCCGCCCGGTGCCTGTAGCGATGTCGTCATCCTGTTCAGATCCTTGGTCAGCGTTCTGGCATCGATTGCCAACCCGTTCAGTGAATTAAGCGTCTGTTGTGTCTGCGTGGTCAACGCGGGCAACTGATCGAGCGTCGGCTGCAGGCGGCGCGGAACCGTTTCAAGCGAGGTTGCTGCCTTGCTGATGTTGTCGAACGCCGCGAGCATTTTTTTCTGGTTGTCCGGTTGCAGCAGGTCATTAATGCGTTTGGCGACATCTTCCGTTTGCTGCAGGATCGCCAAGCCGCGGGTCTGTATCTGGTCGAACAGGCTGGGGCGCATCTCGATGCGCGCGACTTTCTCCGGACCGCTCGGCACCCTGATTGGGCGGCTGCCGTCATCATCGAGCTGCACATAGGCAATGCCGGTGACACCTTGGTAGCCCAGCGTGGCAAAGGTGGACTGCGTGATCGGCGTATCCGGGCGAATGCTCAGGTGAATCAGGATCTGGCCGACTTCCAGCGGGTCGAAGGTAATCTCGTCGACTTTGCCTACATCTAGGCCGCGATAGCGGACTGACGCCTGCGGGTTCAGGCCCGGGACCGACAGTTTGGTCGCGATCTGGTAAGGCACCCATTCCACACGGTCGCGGTTGAGCCACATGCCGATCAGGATGGCAGCGGCCAGCATCAGGATGGTGAACAGGCCGGCTACCAGTGCGTGCGCCTTATTTTCCATGATGGTTTTCCAGTTCCTTGTCGCGTAGTACGTCCAGCGCCCGCTGTCCGCGCGCGCCGAGGAAGAATTGTCCGATGAACGGATGCTGGTTCGCCAGCACCTGTTCCGCCGTGCCGCTGGCGATCACGTGTTTCTCGGCCAGCACGGCAATCTTGGTCGACAGCGCAAACAGCGTGTCGAGGTCGTGCGTGACCATCACGACCGTCAGGCGCATCTGCTCGTGCAGGCTGCGGATCAGCGAGACGAAGCTGTCCGACAGGTCGGGGTCGAGCCCTGCAGTGGGTTCGTCGAGGAACAGCAGCTCCGGTTCCAGCGCCAGTGCCCGCGCCAGTGCGACGCGTTTGACCATGCCGCCGGACAGGTCCGCCGGCATCTTCAATGCATCCTTCGGGGTGATGCCGACCATGTTTAGCTTCAACAGGGCGGCGTCACGCACCAGCTCTTCCGGCAGGGTACGCAGCTCGCGCATCGGCTGCGCGACATTGTCGAGCGCATTCATTGCCGAGAACAGCGCGCCATGCTGGAACAGCATGCCCCAGCGGTTGCGCAGCCGGCGCTGACGGTTGCCGTTGCCGCTGTGGATGTCCTCTCCGAACACATGCACACTGCCACGTGTCGGTTTTTCCAGGCCGAGCATCTGCCGCAAGAGCGTCGTCTTTCCCGATCCCGAGCCGCCGACAAGCGACAGGATTTCTCCCTGGCGCACTTCCAGGTTCAGGTCCTGATGGATGACGACTTGGTCGAACTGCGTCCACAGGTTCTGTATCTGGATGATCGGTTTCGTCATCAGCGGAACCCCACACCCTTGAACACGATCGCAAACACCGCATCGGCGAGGATCACGACCGTAATCGACGTCACCACCGACAGTGTCGTGCCTTGTCCCAGGCTCTCGGTATTCGGCTTGATGCGCAGGCCGAAGTGGCACGCGACCAGCGCGATCAGGCAGCCGAAAGCGACGCCCTTGCCGAGGCCGATCCAGTAATTCACCAGTGGCACCGCATCAGGCAGTTCCTGAACGAAATAGGTGGCAGACAGGCCAAGTTCGATCTTGGCCGCCGCCATTCCGCCCAGCAGCGCGACCACGTCGGTCCACACGACGAGCAGCGGCATCGAGATCGCCAGTGCGATCACGCGCGGCAGGATCAGGCGAAAACCGTGCGGCATGCCCATCACTAGCATGGCATCGAGTTCTTCGGTCACGCGCATGACACCGAGTTGCGCGGTAATTGCCGAGCCGGAGCGGCCGGCGACCAGGATCGCGGCGAGCAGGGGACCCAGTTCGCGCACGATGCTCATGCCAAGCAGGTTGACCAAGTAAATGTCGCCGCCGAACACGCGCAATTGCTGCGCCGAAAGGTAGGACAGCACGACGCCGATCAGGAACCCGACCAAGGCGGTGATGCCCAGCGCCTGATAGCCGATATGGAAAACGTGTGCCGAGATTTCCTTCCACGGCCCGCGCAAGGGATGCATCGCAAAGGTAGCGAGATCGAGCGCCAGTTGCCCGATCAGAGCAATGAATGCCAGCACATGGCCTGTCAGGTTGTGCGTGAGCCGGTGGATCGCCGCCGGCGCAAACCAGTACTGCCGTGGCTGTGGCGGCAGGGTGAGGCAACCTGCCTGCTCGATGCGGCTAAAGACTTCTTCCTGTGCGGGAGACAGCGACAGCTGCGCTGGGCGGGACTTGCCCCAGGCATTCCAGAACAACTGGGCGCCGATATGGTCGAGCGCCGTGATGTGGGTGAGGTCCCAGGCGACAGAGCCCTTCGGCACGCGCTGCAATCGGGACCGGATCTCCGCCATCGCGCCGGGATGTGCCAGCGCGTGCACCTGCCAGGAACCGCTGGCAGACACGGTGACCTGCCCCTCCTTGTTAATGGCAAGCTGCGGCGAAGAATGCTGATTTGTCATGTCATTAGTGTAAGGGAGATTGCCGTGAGGGTCATCCCGTTGCTGAATACAGGCAATCTGGATCAAGCAGGCCCTGCGTCCCGCTACAATGCTGATATGAAAAACATCCTTTCTACCGACCGCATTGGCGGCTTGTGCCGGCCATCCGCGCAGCAGGTGGCCATCCGGATCGTGGATGAAACCGGTTCCACCAATGCCGACCTGCTTGCGGAGCTGCCCCGGCTGACGGCGCCCACCTTGCTTATCGCCCGCTCGCAAACCGCTGGCCGCGGCCGTGCCGGCCGCACGTGGCTGTCGGCACCGGGCCGCTCGCTGACGTTTTCGCTCGCCTGGAAATTTCATGCGCCGGTGCAGGCGCTGGTCGGGCTGCCGCTGGCGGTGGGTGTCGCCCTGGCCGACGCGCTGGCCATGTTCAGCGTCGATGTGCGCCTGAAATGGCCGAACGATGTGCTTTTTGAGGGGAAGAAGCTGGCCGGCATCTTGATCGAAACCGCATCCGCAGGCCATGTGCCGCACGATGCGAGCTGGGCGGTAATCGGCATCGGTATCAACATGTCGTTGGGCCAGGCAATGGCCGAGGAAATCGGGCGGCCGGTCGCCAGCATTCCATGGCTGGCCGAGCTCGATCAGGACACGCTGATGGCCAATCTGCTGAGCAGCCTGGCCGATACGCTGGTGCAGTTCGAGCATGAGGGGCTGGCGGCTTTTACGCAGCGCTGGAATGCACTGCATGCATACAGCGGCCAGCCGGTGGTTATCCTCGACAACGGGCGCGTGCTGCATGAGGGCGTCGCGGTCGGCATCGATGGCATCGGCCGCTTTTTGCTGGATACCATGGCCGGACGTATTGCTGTCATGGCCGGTGACGTGTCGCTGCGCCCAAGGGAGAACTAAACAAATGCTACTGTTGATTGACGCCGGCAATACGCGGGTGAAATGGGCGCTTGTCGCATGCGGCGAGCGAGAGTCCCCGGCACTCGGGCGCTGGGAGGCATGCGGGATGGTCGAGCATGCGCAGGTGCGCCAGCTGTGCGAAGAATGGCGCGGCCGCAATGTCATGCACGTGCTGATCTCGAATGTCGCCGGGCAGGCGATGCGCGATTCGCTCGAACAAGTCATGTTGTGTGCATTCGGCATGCAGCCGGTGCCGCTCGAGTGGTTCGCCTCCGCGCCCGATCTGGCCGGCGTGCGGAACAACTACCGGCAGCCCACGCAACTGGGATGCGACCGATTCGCCTCGGCGATTGGTGCGCATGCACTTTATCCCGGCCAACCGCTGATCGTTGCTACCTGCGGCACCGCTACCACAGTCGATGCGATCACGGCCGAGGGCGTTTTCCTGGGTGGTATGATCTTGCCCGGACTGGGGCTGATGGCGCAATCGCTCGCGAAGAACACGGCGCAGTTGCCACAGGTGGCAGCGAACCTCGACGTGTCGGAGCCGTTTGCCGACCATACCGATGCCGCGATCGTCAGCGGCTGCATCTCGGCCCAGGTGGGCGCCATCGAGCGCGCGGTTGCAGCCCATGCGCGCCGCCATGGCGACGTGCAGTGCATTCTGTCCGGCGGTGCTGCGGCCCTGATTGCACCGCACCTGTCGGTGCCGCATGCGAGAGTCGATAACCTGGTGTTGCTGGGGTTGCATAGGGTGGCAATGAAAACAACATGCTGAAATTCTTCTTCTGGATACTGCTGATGGCGAATGCCGCCTTGTTCGCCTACCAGCAAGGTGCGCTCGATAGCTTGCTGCCGAGCGGCCGCGAACCAGCGCGTATCGCGAACCAGCTCAATGCCGACAAGGTCAGGGTAATCCCGGCATCGGAAGCCAAACGCGAATCGGTGCCGCCATCGTCACCACCGCCGCCGGTCGCTGAGCCGGTGGCCGCCGTGGCGGCAGTAGAGGGGAAAGTAGAGAAGGTGCTGGCCTGCACCGAGGTTGGCAACTTCACTCCGGAAGAAGCCAAGCATTTCAGTACGCAAGTGGCAACATTCGCACCTGGCGAGCGCATATCGCAGCGCGCGGTCCAAGAAGTTGCGACGCACATGGTGTACATTCCGCCGCAGCCCGACAAGGCCGGTGCCGACAAGAAGGCGGAGCAGTTGCGCCAGCTGGGGATCAGCGACTTCTTCATCATCCAGGACAACTCGCCGCTGCGCTGGGGAATCTCACTCGGCGTGTTCAAGCAGGAGGAAGCAGCTCGTACTCACTTGGCAAGCCTGAACAAGAAAGGCGTCCGCACTGCACGCATCACCCAGCGAACAGTCAGTTCCAGCATGACCGCCTTCCAGTTGCGCGATATTGACGCCAAGACGAAGGCCAGTCTGGAAAAGATCATGGCGGACTTCCCGAAGCAAGCCGTCCGCGAATGCGAGCCGGCCTGACGATATCGCTTCCCAATACGACCAAACTAAGACAAACCCGGCACCAGCCGGGTTTGTTGCTTATGACTACAGCATGTTGCGCTGTTCCACCAGTTGTCCGCCGACCGACTGGTAAATCACCACCGTGCCATCCTTGATGTCGCCCTTTTGGTCGAATTCGATGGTGCCTTGGACCTTGCCAGAGAACGAGCCCTTGGCAAGCACCGGCAGGTAGTCTGAAGGCTTGCTCGATCCTGCCTGTTTCATTGCCTGCGCAAGAATATGGATACCGTCGTATGACAAGGTCGAATAGGACCCCGGTGTGCCGAACTTTGCCTTGTACATGTCCATGAAGCCAATCCCGCTCGATAGCCAGGACGGCGGCACGCCGGCGATGGAGCAATAAAAATTGCTATCCGCATGGCCTTGCGCTCCCTTGATGGTAGAGATGTCGCACATTGCATCGGCCGCTACAAATCGTGCCGTCGAGCCGGCGCCGCGCAGCGCTTTCAGCAGTGGCAGGCCAGCCGCTTCGTCGCCGCCGAAAAACACCACATCGGTATTCGCCTCCACCAGCGTCTTGGCCAGTGCCGCGTAATCGGCGGATTTAGGATCGATACTCTGGCGCGGCACCTTGCTGTTCTTGGCGAGCATGATGCGCGCGACTTCGTCAGCGATACCGGTTCCGAACGTCGTCCGGTCATCGACGATATACAGCGATTTTGCGCGGAACTTGTCGATCAGGCGGGCCAGTGCGGCACCCTGCTGGATATCGTCTGCGGTGATGCGGAAGGCGGTCTTCAGTCCCATGCGGGTGTATTGCGGATTGGTCGAGACCGAAAGCTGCGGGATGCCGGCGGATGCATACAGCGGCGCTGCGGCAATCGATACGCCGGAGTTGAAATGTCCGAACACTGCGGCTACGCCGGCGTCAATCAGTCGCCCGGCAGCGGCCTTGCCTTCTTCTGCAGAGGCCTTGTCGTCTTCCACTACCAGCTCAAAACGTGCGCGCTTGCCGTCGATGGAGAAATGCTCGTTGTTGAGCTCATCCACCGCCACTTGCGCGCCGTTGGCGATGTCCTTGCCATATTGCGCCAGTGTGCCGGACATCGGTGCGACAACACCGATCTTCACTGTCACTTCGCGGCTGCAGGCAGCCAGCAGGACGACTGCCAAGCCTATGCCGATGCTACGTACGGTTCTTTTCATGTTTTTCTCCCAGGTTAAGCGGTTGGATAGGGATGATAGGTATGCGGAAGGTTAATTTAATTTCTTATTTCTGGGAAACGGCAAATGTAAATTCGACCGCATCGGATCGGTGCTTTCAGGCGCAGCCTTATTGGTCTTGTTATTCATTCATCAACTCGAGAAGGCGCCCGGAACATAGGTGGCAGCTGGTAATAGCGTCCTCTCGCTCCCGATATGGCAGGTCTCTCTGGAGGCAAGATGGGAGTCGCATGCATCGGCAGGGAGCATCACTGGCTGTGTCTTTCATGCCACATCCGAACCGGCACTGCAGCGTGGACAGGCATTCATTTCGCATCGTTTTCTGGCTGGTAGCGCTGCACCGGGCAAATACAACGCCGGGCTGTCGATAACAAGCGCGCGAGGAGGGATTCCTTCCGGTTGCCAATCGGGCAAAAGAGAAGCCGCCTGGCACCGGAAATACAAGATTCCCGCTCAAGAAATGACCGCGCTTTCGCTGTAAAATCGCGGCAATCCATTTACCCGCTTAAGGAATTGCCATGACCGAACTCACCGATCCCAACACTGACCTGAGCGGGGTAGCGCCGCGCATCAAGGCGGAGATTCTTGCCCAAGCGCTGCCATATATTCGCAAGTTCCATGGGAAGACCATCGTCGTCAAATATGGCGGCAATGCGATGACCGAAGAGCGCCTGAAGCATGGTTTCGCGCGTGACGTCATCCTGCTCAAGCTGGTCGGCATGAATCCGGTCGTGGTGCACGGTGGCGGCCCGCAGATCGACAATGCATTGAAGCGCCTCGGCAAGCAGGGCACCTTCATCCAGGGCATGCGCATCACGGATGAAGAAACCATGGAAGTGGTCGAGTGGGTGCTCGGCGGTGAAGTGCAGCAGGACATCGTCATGCTGATCAACCACTACGGCGGCCAGGCAGTCGGCCTGACCGGCAAGGACGGCGGCCTGATTCGTGCGCGCAAGATGAAGATGCCGGACAAGGAAAACCCTGGGCAATTCCTCGACATCGGTTTCGTCGGCGAAATCGAAGCGATCAACCCGGCTGTTGTCAAAGCGCTGCAGGACGACGCATTCATACCGATCATTTCGCCGATCGGTTTTGGCGAGGATGGACAGGCTTACAACATCAATGCCGACCTCGTCGCCGGCAAGATCGCAGAAATCCTGAAAGCGGAAAAGCTGATCATGATGACCAACATCGCCGGTGTGCAGGACAAGCAGGGCAACCTGCTGACCGACCTGTCCGCGCGCGAGATCGACGAGATGTTCGCCGACGGCACCATCTCCGGCGGCATGCTGCCGAAAATTTCGTCGGCACTCGATGCCGCGAAGTCCGGCGTCAATACGGTGCATATTATTGACGGCCGTATCGAGCATTCGCTGCTGCTTGAAGTGCTGACCGAGCAGGCGTTCGGCACGATGATCCGCTCGCACTAAACAACGGCTCTTTCCGTAGTTCCATCGACGGCGCTCCTCCTGTGAGGCAGCGCCGTTTGTATTTGTGCGCCCGTTGTTCGCGGTCGGCTAAGAAGTCTGGAAAGGAGTGTCCCGGCAACCTGTTAATGCACCTTCTCCACTTCGTACCCACGCTGCTGCAGCAGTTTCGGCACGCCATTTTCCCCGAGCAGGTGCAGCAGGCCGACACCGACAAAATTGCTTTCGCCGCTCTTCAGCAGGGCTTCGATCTTGTCCGCCATTTCAGGATTACGCTTGTCCAGCAGGACGCGCCGCGTGAACCCCGACGACAGCGTATTCTCCGTCAGCGACGTGCGCAGCATGTCTTCCATCGCCGTGCCATTGGCCTCGGCCCATGCGTCGATCAGCACCTGTGCTTTCTTGAGCGCGCTGCCGCTGCCGATCTCCGCCAGCGTCTCGCGCAGGTATTGCTCCTGCATCGCATCTGTCATGTCGTCATACAGCGCCATCTGGTATTCGGCGGACTCCAGTTCATGCACGGCTTTCGCCTGCCGGTCTGCGACCGACAGCAGGAAGTACTCGATACCGTACTTGCGGCGGTAACCATTGCGTTCGAGGTCGAGTCCCATCAGCAGGTTGGCGAGCAGCCAGGGCTTCATGTGCTGCATGTTCTCGTAGGCGATGCCGGCATCCTGCAACGCGTTCCTGAGCTGGGCGATGGTGTCAGCCGACAGGTGGCGCTCCACCGTATCGCCATTCGCGTACATGCCATGCTTTTGCAGCGCCCCTTGGAATGACGCATCGTTGCGCACATCGATCTCGAGCACCAGTTTGCTCGCATGGGACAGTGCCTGCGCGACTTCTCCTTCTAAAGGGAGATAAGCAGGTTTGCCAACATGGATGGTGCCAAAGAGATAACTGGTGTTGCCGTGGTGGCGTATCCGGTACAGCGTGCCTCTGGAAGGTGCGTTTGCGGCTTGTGCCGCGGCCTTCGGTGCTGCATTATTCTCTGCGTGGGCTGCTGGTATTAAAAGACCCGCCACCAAGCTTATCAAACAACAAACCCGTACTTCATGATTCTCCCTGGGCGCTCGACTGTAGAGTGCCGAGGCACTCTAACAGATGCCTAAGCCGATTTGGTTGTTCGACCTCGATAACACGCTGCACAACGCATCGCACGCGATCTTCCCGGCCATTAATGCAAACATGAATGCATATATGGCAACGGTGCTCGGCGAGGCAGGCAAACCGGCAGACGACGCGACCGTGAATGCGGTCCGGCTCGCATACTGGAAGCGCTACGGTGCGACCCTCCTGGGCATGGTGCGGCACCACCAAGTGCGCATGGAGGACTTCCTGCGCGAGGCGCACCGCTTCGACGACCTGACCGCAATGATCCGCACCGAGCGCGGCCTGTCGCGGCTGCTCAAGCGCCTTCCGGGGCGGAAGATCCTGCTAACCAACGGCCCGCGCCGCTACTCGCACGACGTGATTCGTCATATCGGCCTGCACCGGCACTTCGCCAAGCACATTCCCATCGAGGCAATGCAGGTGCATCGACAGCTGCGTCCCAAACCCTCGCGCCAGCTGCTGCGCAAACTGCTGGCGAAAGAGCGGGCCACTGCCCGCCGCTGCATCCTCGTGGAGGACAGCGCCGACAACCTGAAGGCGGCTAAATCCCTCGGCATGCGCACTGCCTGGGTGACGCAGTACCTGGCCACCAGTCCTAATCTGAATCAACTTGCCGGCAACAAGCCGCTGCCCCGGTTCACAAAGCGCCCCATTTACGCCGATGTCAAAGTAAAATCCGTAAGGCAACTTCCGGCAATGCTGCATCGATTGAGCGCATAACATCCTTTTCGATTGCTCACACCACCATCACATCATGGCAACCACAAAACCGGGCGAACGCAAACTCCAGATTCTCCAGACCCTCGCCGCAATGCTGGAGCAACCCAAGGGGGAGAAGATCACCACTGCTGCGTTGGCAGCCAAGCTGGAGGTTTCGGAAGCGGCGCTGTACCGGCACTTCGCCAGCAAGGCGCAGATGTTCGAAGGCCTGATCGAGTTCATCGAGACGAGTGTGTTCGGACTGATCAACCAGATCAGCGAGCAGCAGGAGAACGGGCTGTCGCAGGTGCAGGCAATCACCACCATGCTGCTGAGTTTTGCCGAGCGCAATCCGGGCATGACGCGCGTGCTGATCGGCGATGCGCTGGTCAATGAGGACGACCGGCTGCAGGTGCGCATGAACCAGTTCATCGAACGTGTCGAAATGGCAATCCGGCAATCGCTGCGCGTCGCCGCATCGCAAGGGCAGGCCAAGGAGTCGGAAGCTGCAGTGCGCGCGAACATGATCACGAGTCTGGTGGTAGGACGTTGGCATCGCTTCGCCAAGAGCGGCTTCAAGCAGAAGCCGACCGACGACGCGCAAGCCCAAGTCAGCATGCTGCTGGCGTAAGGCATTTACCGCCTATCGGCATTTCCGCAACAACCGCTCCGAATTTGCTTCGTTTCTTCCATCCATAGCCGCGTGTTCATGCGGCGCACTGCGCGGCAGTTTCCGCATTATTCGGAACCTGCCGCCGCGATTTCGATTTCACCCTCTGGCGCACGGCGTCCCCCTGTGACTTCATGCGCCTACGCTGGCGGCACAGCGCATCGCGCCAAACCTCAGTACACTTTCAGCCTTCGCAACAGGGCAGCCGAACATGACAACGAATAAGAACTTCCCCGCGCTGGCGTTTGCGTCCCTGCTCCTGGGAGGCATGGCGATCGGATTTGCCGGTATCTTCATGCGGCTGTCCGACGTCAATCCGATTGCCTCAGCGTTCTGGCGCATGGCGCTGGCTGCTCCCTTTCTGTGGGCATGGGCCTTTGCGGTGCGCAAGCAGGATGATGCTGCTGGAAAGCGCAGCAGCTTTGCGGCCGCGCTGGCACTGGCCGGCATCTACTTCGCTGGCGACATGGCTTTGTGGCATCTGGCGCTGCACTACACCACCGTCGCCAACGCTACATTGCTGTCGAACTTTGCGCCGATCTTCATCGCACTGTGGGTGTGGATCGCCTACCGCGTGCGGTTCTCACGCATTTTCATCGTCGGCATGGTGATCGCGCTGATTGGAGCAGTTATGCTCGTAGGGCCGAATGCGTCGGGCAGTAATGCCGGCAATGGCGGCAACAACAAGCTGCTGGGCGACGCGCTCGGACTGGGCAGTGCCGTGTTCTATGCGGCGTACCAGCTTGTGATCAAGGACGCGCGCAGCCAGTACTCGACGGCACGCCTGATGGCATGGAGCACCACGATCACTGGCCTCGCGCTGCTGCCATTCGCACTGACGTCACCCGGCGCGTTCTGGCCGGAACAGTTGAGCGGATGGCTGCCGTTGCTGGCATTGGCGCTGGTTGCGCAGATCGGCGGGCAAACGGTAATCGCTTATGCGCTCGCACACCTGCCGGCATCGCTGGCCTCGGTCAGCCTGCTGATCCAGCCGCTGACTGCCGCGATCGCAGCATGGATCATCTTCCAGGAAGCGATCGGCCCGATCCAGATGGCGGGTGGCGCATTGCTGCTGTGGGGGATTTATCTCTCCAAGCGTGGCAGCTAGGAAAGGTGCAAGGCTTGAAGATCCTCGCTGCATGTAAGGTGCGGCCGGGAGGCTGGTAGCCGCCGTCCACAGCCTCGCAATCCGCATTTGCCAGATGCTCGTACAATACGCGTCTGGCGCGCTATCGCGGCATAGATCGCATTCGGATCTTTCTCCTTCGTTTGGTACTGTCTTGGATTCCTCGTTTAACCCTGCTGTCGACTGCTTCGCGCTGCTTGATGACTGCAGCGCCAGCAAGGCCGATCCGCGCTCGCGCTTGCATACGGGCTATGCCGGAGCAATAGTCTGCCGTAGAGCGGAAGAGCTTCCGGAAGTGCTGCAGCGCATGCAGGAAGCGCTGGCCCGCGGGCTGCATGCAGTGGGCTTGTTCACCTATGAGCTCGGCGCACAGCTTCATGGGATCGATACGGCGGCCGCTTCGCCCAACGCTGCCAACCAGCCGCTCGCGCAGGTGCTGCTGTTCGAGCACTGCGAACGCATGGCCTCGGCACAAGTGGACCAGTGGCTGGCGCAGCGCGACACAGCACAAACCCCGGCAGGCGTTGCCAACATCACTTCCAGCGTGGACGAGCGGGAGTTCGCGGCAGCGATTGCGCGCATCCATGCGTACATTGAGGCCGGCGATACCTACCAGATCAATTACACCTATCGCCTGCGCTTTGACGCGTATGGTTCTCCGCTTGCGCTGTACCGGCGCCTGCGTGAGCGGCAACCGGTTCCCTACGGCGCACTGGTGATGCTGCCCGATGGCGGTGCGGTGCTGTCCCTGTCACCGGAACTGTTCATGCGGCACGCCACAGGCATCATGACGGCACAACCCATGAAAGGTACCGCTGCAGCAAGCGGCGACGCGCAAGTCGATGCATTACGTGCAGCAACACTCGCTGCGGATCCAAAGAACCGTGCCGAGAACCTGATGATCGTCGACTTGCTGCGCAACGATCTCGGACGTGTTGCGGCATTCGGATCAGTGCATGTTCCGGCTCTGTTCCATGTCGACCGCTACAGCAGCGTGTTGCAGATGACGTCGACCGTACAGGCGCAATTGCACGAGGATGCCAGCCTTGCCGACGTGTTCCATGCGCTCTACCCCTGCGGCTCCATTACGGGGGCACCAAAGCGGCGCACCATGCAGATCATTCAGGAGCTGGAGACCGCGCCGCGCGGCCTGTACACCGGCGCGATTGGTTGGTTTGATACAGCGGATCCAGCACGCCATATCGGCGACTTCTGCCTGTCCGTGCCGATCCGCACACTGGTGTTGCAGCCGGATGTGGCAGGTATCCGCAAGGGAGAAATGGGCGTCGGCGCGGGCATCGTTCACGACAGCGTGGCCGCGGAAGAGTATGCGGAGTGCCAGCTGAAAGCGCGCTTCCTGACTGGCCTGCCACAGCAATTCGAACTGTTTGAAACGATGCATGCAATGCGCGCCGATGGTTGCCGGCATCTCGACCTGCATCTGCAGCGGCTGCGCGCTTCTGCGGCCTATTTTGGCTTTGCTTTCGACGTGCAGGCCATTCACGAGGCAATCAACAGCACTTGCGCATCGCTTGAAACGGAAGGCCCGCATCGGATGCGGCTGGCACTTCGGCAGGACGGCAGCCATACGTTGCAGATTGCGCCGCTTGCTCCGTTGACGGCGCCGGTAAAACTGATGCTCGCATCAACGCGCACTGCGGCTGACGATGTGTTCCTTCGTCACAAGACCACAGTACGCGACGCCTACGACGGCGCTTGGCGCACCGCGGAAGCGCAAGGCGCGTTCGATATGCTCTTTTGTAACGAGCGCGGCGAATTGACCGAAGGCGGACGCAGCAATGTGTTTGTCAGGCTGGATGGCCATTGGTACACGCCGCCGCTCGATGCCGGTTTGTTGCCCGGCGTGATGCGCTCCGTGCTGCTTGCCGATCCTGCATGGAAGGCCCGGGAGCGACGCCTGACACTGGACGATTTGCGACGCGCCGAAGAGGTCGTGGTTTGCAATGCCTTGCGCGGCGCGTTGCCCGCGACGATAGTCTGGACTTAGCAGGCTGTTGAAAAACTTCAGTGCGGGTCGAGCTTGTGGGCTGCAGCCCTCGGACTGCGCGTCCCACCGTATCTCGACCCGCTCGCTTCTGTTTTCAACCGCCTGTCAGGCTTTCTCGGCCTGCACAACCTGCGGCTGGAACACGACAAGCCAGGTCGCGAGAACCACCATGGCACAACCGATCAAGGTATTGATGCTGATCGCCTCCTGCAGGAACAGCGCGCCCCACACCATCGCAAACAGCGGGATTAGGAAGGTCACCGTCAGTGCTTTCGTCGGCCCCACGTCGGCGATCAGGCGGAAATAGATAAAGTACGCCACCGCGCTGCACAGCAGGGCAAGCATTGCCGCAATTAGCATTACGAAGGGCGTTACTTCGCCGCGTATTGGTGACATCGGCAGGAAGGGCAGCAAGACCACCGCTGCGCCAAGCTGCGAGCCGGTCGCCATCAATGGCGGTGCGATACCGGCCGACTGCTTCTTGGAATAGGCGCCGGCAACCGCATAGCAGAGCGCAGCACTAACGCACGCCAATGCTGCCAGCAGGAGTTGCGGCGTAAATTGCGCCGGGCCGAGCCGCACCAGGAATGCGACGCCGATGATTCCGCATGCGAGGCCGGCCAGTTTACGCGAGTTCAGTGTTTCGCCCAGCACGGCGGCGCCGACCAGTGCGCCCCATAAAGGGCTGGTCGCATTCAGGATCGCGGAATAACCCGCCGGCAGCGTCAATGCTGCATAGGAAAACAGCGCAAACGGCACGGCCGAGTTGAATGTGCCCAAGATGAGGTACTGCCGCCAGTTCGCTTTGAAGCGCATTGCGCGCTGGGTTGCGGCCATGAAGATCAGCATCGCTATTCCCGCAAGCGCCACACGTATTTCCGCTGTCCACAATGCGCCGAGCACGGGTGCAACGATGCGCATGAAAAGGAAGGATGCGCCCCAAATGGCGGCGAGGATAAGGAGTCGGATGAAATCGGCGCTGCGCATTGTTATTTTTTAAGGATCAGGAAAATGACAGCATAGCCGGAAGCGCTCCGTCCGGCTGGTCGTAATCGGACATGGCATCACGCTGGCTTACGCATTGCCCTCTTGTACCAGCGCACGTTGCCGAGAAGCGAGGATCGCGCCGAGCAGCAGCGCGCTCGCAGAGAACATCAGGCCGCGCTGCAAGCCGCCGGCACTGTCGGAAATCCATCCGACCACCGTCGGGCCGGCGATCTGTCCGAAGGCAAACACTGTCGTAAATCCGCTGATCCCGGTCGACCACGCATGTTGCGGCAAGTTATGACGCACCAATGCCGTCGTGGAGGCGACCACGGACAGGAAGACGGCGCCGAACAGCATGCCCGATGCGAACACCGCGACCAGCGTCGTGCTGAGGACAGGCAACAAGGTGGCGATAGCAAGCAAGGCATCCAGGATAGCCAGCGACTGGCCGCCCTTGAACCGGTCCAGCATGCGTGCCCAGATGCGCGAGGAGGCCACGACGGCAAGCCCCAGTACGGCGTAGAAGAGTGTGATGACCGACGCCGACAAGCCTTGTTCCTTCAGCAGCGCGATCACAAATGTCATGTAGCCGATGTAGCCGACACCGAACATGAAATAGCCGGCCAGGCCATACGCGAAGTCGCGAATCCGGAAATTGCCATGCGTGCCGCCGGCTGCGATCGTGCCCTCGATGGCACTCGCCGGGCGGGCCATCAACAGTGTCATGACGAGGCAGATGCCGCCAAGGGCCAGCCATGCCCATTGCCATGCATGTGCAGCACCGCTCGCCACCGCGGTACTCAAAACTGCCGGGACCAACAGCGCCGACAACGTGATACCAAAGCCGGTGCCACCGTAGTACAAGCCGATAAGGAACCCGGCACGGCGCGTATGCATCACTCCAAGGCGCGCCGACAGCACGCCACCGGAAATGAAAATGAAAGCGCTGGCAATACCTGCCAGCACGCGTTGCAGCAGCAACATGCCGGCATCCGTGACGAAGCCGGACAGCAGCATGAAGATGCCGGTCAGCACCGCACCGCCGACGAAAGCAGCTTGGGCGCGATGGCGACGCATCACCAGCGGCGTGACCAGCGCACCGATGAAATAGCCGAACGCGTTGGCAGTGTTCATCGTGCCGGCCAGCAGATAGGACCAGCCGAGGTCATCCCGCATCGGTGGCAGTAGCAGCGCATATGAAAAGCGCGATATCCCGAGCGATATGGCCGCACCGAGCGACAGCGCGAGCGCTGTCAGCAGCGGGTAGCGGAGTGCGAGGTCCTTGGCGCGCATGCGGTTCAGGAGTCCGTGCCGGCAGGCGAGGGGCGTGCTGGCGCCAATACCAGGCCCATCGCGGTAAGTACGACGATACCTCCGACCAGGGTCGCCACACCTACCGGTTCCTCCAGGAAGATGAAGCCCCACAACATGCTGAAGAGCGGAATCAGGAATGAAACGCTCATCGCGCGCGTCGGCCCGACCTTGACGATCAGTGGAATGAAGATTGCCTGCGCCAGACCTGACGACAGCAGCGACATGGCAGCGATGCTCGCCAACGCCGGCATCGACGGTATCGTTGATGGCAGGGTGAACGGAATGGTGGGAATCATCATCAGCCCGCCGAGCACGAGCGAACCGGTCGCCATGGCAATCGGATGGATACCGCCCGGGGTGCCCGTTTTTTTTACGATGATGCTCGACAGGGCATAGCATGCCGCTGCGGTAAGGCAGGCGGCGACCGCGGTCAACATCGATACATTCAGCGCCAACGTGCCCGCACCGACAAGGATCGCAACACCGATGGTGCCGAGTACCAACCCGGCAAGCCTGCTGAGGGTGAGGCGCTCCGCCAGCCACAGGATCGAGAACACGGCGCCGAATAGCGGTGCGGTCGAGTTGAGCACGGCCGAATGCGCAGCGGGCAAGAAGAGTGCGGCAAAGGAAAAGCACGTAAACGGAATAGCCGCTGCAAACAGACCGACCACAGCGTAGGGCTTCAAATTAGCACGCCAGTTCATCGGTACCCCTGTTGCCGTTGCATACGCCATCAGTGCCACACCGGCGAGCGTTGTGCGCAATGTCGCGGTAAGCAAGGGGCCGGTTTCCGGAACGGCGATCCGCAGGAAGATGAACGAGCCGCCCCAGATCGCGGAAAGAAACACCAGCTTGGCGAGGTCGGCAAAGGACATGTAAGAGGCGGAAGTTGCAACTGGGAAATAAAAACGACCGTTCGATTGTAGCACTCGCAGGAGAGCTTCGCCGATCCTCCGCGTATCCGAAAGACACGCATCGACGAGCGTGCACCGATCTATTGAGGCGCACCAACCGCGACGAGTTCATCGCTGGCAGGCGCTTGATTCATGCCAATGAGGTCAGGGCTCAAACGCCAATAATCATTACAGGGGGATGACATGACCAAGCTTATATTCAGGCACACCGTTTCCGCGGTGAAGATGGCTGTCGCCATGATGCCACTGGCCGGATGCGACACTGGTATTGAGCGATGGAGTGCAAGGCTTGGGGGACAGCTCGATTCCGCCTTCTCAAGCGGACATGAGTCGGTGCGGGACCTGACTCAGGCGGAAAAACCCATATCGATCGAACACCGCCATTACGACATCTATACACGTTATCGCGCGGCCTTCGAAGAGTCGACCGAGAGGTTCGACGTCGACCAGGTCGACGGCGAGGGCGGAGTACAGATGACAGGCTCGGCGAGAGATGGAGGCTACAGCAGTGCGCTACTGTCGTGTTCGGTTCGCATGCTTATGGCGCTGGACTGATGTCGCGATTGCCGCACACGGTGCAGCCGGCGTTGCGAGCCACCTTGATGCTAGTCCATTCCATGTTGCGTGCATCGAGCAGCAGCAGTCGTCCTGCCAATGATTCGCCGATACCCGCAGCGACCTTCAGTGCTTCCGCCGCCTGCATCGTGCCGACAATGCCGACCAGCGGCGCGAATACACCCATGGTGGAGCACATCACCTCTTCAAATTGCTGGTCCGGCGGGAACAGGCAGGCATAGCAGGGCTTGTCCGTTGCGCGCGGATCGAAGACCGAAATCTGTCCGTCAAAGCGGATTGCGGCCCCTGACACCAACGGTACCCGATGCGCCACGCAGGCGCGGTTGACCGCATGGCGCGTGGCGAAGTTGTCGCTGCAGTCAAGCACGACGCTGGCGTCGCGCACAAGTTCTGACAAACGATCTCCCTCAACGCGTTCGTTCAATGCGACCACATTAACTTCCGGATTGATCTGCGCCAGCGTCTGTTTGCCCGATTGCGCTTTCGGTTGTCCGACGCGGTCCGTCGTATGCAGGATCTGGCGCTGAAGGTTCGTGAGGTCTACCTTGTCGTTGTCGACCAGCGTGATCTTGCCGATGCCCGCAGACGCAAGATAATAGGCGGCCGGCGAACCAAGACCGCCTGCACCGATCACCAGCGCGTGCGCAGCCAATAGCCTTTCCTGGCCTTCGATGCCGATTTCATCGAGAAGAATATGGCGGGAGTAGCGAAGGAGCTGATTGTCGTTCATGGAGCGTTGTCGGAGTCAGGCAATGCAGGCGAGTTAGCTTAACATCTTTGCGAAGGCGTATTGAGGCTGATTTGCCGTAATGCATTCTAACCGTGCACGTCGCGCTGTCGCCATTGTCATTTCGGCGTAACTGCATTGGATGCAGTCATCATTTGCCTTGTGCCGCCCTCGTGTTGCGCTCCTATTGCGCTCCATGTGGTGCATGGCCGGCGGCAGAAAATGAAAAAGGCCGCATCGCTGCGGCCTTTTAAGTCATCGGATGCCCGGCTTATTTCTTCTCGCCGTTCCCGTTTCCATTTCCGTTTCCGTTCTTGTCACCATTCTTATTCTCGTTGATGGTGTTTTCCTTCTTGCTTTCGACCTTCGCGGATTTCGACAGCTGCACCGGCAAGCCTTTCAGGTGGTTCAGCGCTTGTGCGAGCTGGAAGTCATCCTTGCTGCCGAACTCCAGCGGCTTGCGTTTTTTCTCCAGTGCGGCAAGGCGCTGTTCCTCTTCCAGTTCATCGAGCTTGCGGGTGCTCTCGTCCTTGTCCTTGTCGTTGGAAAGATGTTTCTGCAAGTCCGCTTCACGCAGGCGCAGGCCGTTCAGGCCATCGCCTTCCGCCGTTTCGTCAACCATCAGGTCGGGCACGATACCCTTTGCCTGGATCGCACGCCCGTTTGGCGTGTAGTAGCGAGCAGTGGTCAACTTGACTGCAGTATCCGCCGACAACTGGCGAATGGTCTGCACCGAGCCCTTGCCGAAGGTTTGCGTGCCCATGATGGTGGCGCGCTTGTAGTCCTGCAACGCGCCGGCGACGATTTCCGAGGCGGACGCGGAGCCGGTATTCACCAGTACGACCATCGGGATCGACTTGATCGCTTCCGGTAGCTTGGCCAGCGGGTCGGTGGCCGACAAGCGGGACGAAGTATAGAACTCGCGGCGCGCGTAGAAAGTCTGCTTGGAGTCGGCCAGTTGGCCGTTGGTCGACACGACTGCCACATCTTTCGGAAGGAAGGCCGCGGAGACGCCGATGGCACCGGGGAGCACACCACCCGGGTCGTTGCGCAGATCCAGTACCAGGCCCTTCAGGTTCGGCTCTTGCGCGTATAGTGCATTGATCTTCTTCACCATGTCTTCGACGGTCGGCTCCTGGAACTGCGTGATGCGCACCCAGGCATAGCCGGGTTCGACCACCTTGGACTTCACGCTCTGTACGCGGATTTCCTGGCGCACGATCGTGACGATGAGCGGCTTGTCTTCATCCTTGCGGGCGATGGTCAGCGTGATCTTGGTGTTCGGCTCGCCGCGCATGCGCTTGACTGCTTCGTCCAGCGTCAGGCCCTTGACCGGCGTGTTGTCGAGGCGGGTGATCAGGTCGCCGGCCTTCAGGCCAGCCTTGAACGCGGGCGAGTCTTCGATCGGCGAAATCACCTTGACGTAGCCGTCTTCCATGCCGACCTCAATGCCGAGCCCGACGAACTTGCCCTGCGTGCCTTCGCGCAACTCCTTGAATGCCTTCTTGTCCAGATAGGCGGAGTGCGGGTCCAGCGAGGCCACCATGCCGGAGATCGCCTCGGTCAGCAGCTTCTTGTCCTCGACCGCTTCGACGTAGTCGGTCTTGATCAGACCGAATACGTCGGCCAGCTGGCGCAGTTCTTCCAGCGGGAGTGGCGACGCGCTTTTCTGCGCATTCGCCTCGAATTGCATCGATCCTGCGATGCCCGCAATGACGCCCAAACCGATAAGGCCGAAGTTTTTAAGTTTGCTGCCCATGTCTCACCTAATAGTTATCCACCCAAGTGGATCGAATGCACGGCCTTCATGCCGCATTTCAAAGTATAAACCCGATTGTTCGTTGCCGCCGCTATTGCCCGCGCTGGCTATGATATCCCCTGTTTTGACGATATCGCCCGCTCGTTTCAGTACTGCCTGGTTATTTCCGTAGATGGTCATGTACTGGCTGCCATGGTCGATGATAATCAGGTTGCCGAAACCACGCAGCCATTCGGCAAATACCACCTGGCCACTGGCTACGGCGCGCACCTCCGCGCCTTCGACCGTCCGGATGAACAGGCCTTTCCAGCTCGGCCCGTCTCCCCGCTTGCTGCCGTACTTTGCGACTAGGTCGCCCCGGACCGGGAGGCGCAGCTGGCCACGGAGCGAAGCAAACCCGCGCCCGGCATCACGTCCGTTCGCCCCGTCTTGGATGCTGGCATCGGGCGTGAGTTCATTTCGTCCTAACAATTTTGTTGGCGGTTCATCATCATCAATTGCATCAGGATTGCGTCCTGGCGTCTTGACCGAGCTCATTCTGGCAGCAGCCGCGGCGTCATTTTTCGCCTTGGCGCGGGCGAGTTGTTCTTGGCGGCGCCTTTCTGCCGCGGCGGCATCGGCTTTGCGTTGCTCTTCAATTAATTTTGCCAGCCGGTCTACCAGCCCGGCCAGGCGCTGTTCGTCGCGCTCGATATTGCCCGCTTGTTTGCGTTGCGAGGCCAGCTTGGATGAAAGCTGTGCCAGCAGCGCTGTACGCCGGGCTTTTTCCTTTTCCAGTTGGGCCTTCTGCGCCCGTTGCTCTTGCGCGACTTCGTCGAGCTCGTCCTTGGCTTCCTGCGTGGCGAGCTTGTTATTTTCGATCGCCAGCATATTGGCGCGCAGCCCGTCGATCAGGCGTGCCTGTGCTTGCGACACATAGCCCATGTACTGCAATTCCCGGTTGATGCGGTTCGGATTGTCACCGGACAGGAGGAGCTTCATGCGGTCTTCGTTGCCAGCGATGTACTGATCGCGCAGCAGCTTGGCGAGCCGCTGTTGCTGGTCGGCGATGGCCTTGGCAAGTCTGTCCTGCTCGGTCGATAACTGGGTGATCCGGGCTTCGATCCGGCGTTGATCGTCGGCGAGCTCGTGCAACGCCCGGTTAGCTTCCGAAATCGCGGCTTCCGAAGAAGCCAGTGCGTCGGCGGCATGGCTCTTGGCGGTTTCAGTCTGCGTGATTTCGCGCTTGAGTTCGGTGAGTTTTTGCTGCAGTTCGGCGCGCTCGGCTTCAGCGGCGCGTTTCTGCTTGGTGCGTTCGGTGACTTTGTTGGCGGATGCCGGCGCGCTCAACAGCAGCGCCACCATCCATACGGCCGCAAGCGCCCCCCAGCCGCCACGAGGGCGGCTTTGAGTTGGCAAGGGGGATCGCTCCGGGTCCGGCATGTACTGCATGGGGAAGGCGTTATTTCGCCTTCCCTTGGCTCGCCACCGCCTTCATGGCGGCCTCGATGGCGGCCTGGTCGCCCAGGTAGTAGCTCTTGATCGGCTTCAGGTTGGCATCCAGTTCGTACACCAGCGGCTGGCCGTTCGGAATGTTGAGGCCGACGATGTCCTGGTCGCTGATGCCGTCGAGCGACTTGATCAGTGCGCGCAGGCTGTTGCCGTGGGCAGAAATGAGGATCTGCTTGCCGGCGCGGATGGCCGGTGCAATGGATTCATCCCATGCTGGCATCACGCGGGCGACCGTGTCTTTCAGGCACTCGGTAAGCGGAATCTGTTCCTTCTCCAGACCGGCATAGCGCGGGTCGTTGTACGAGGTGCGCGGGTCGTTGGGTTCCAGGGGCATCGGCGGCACGTCGTAGCTGCGGCGCCAGACCAGGACCTGGTCGTCGCCGTATTTCGCTGCCGTCTCTGCCTTGTTCAGGCCTTGCAGCGCGCCGTAGTGGCGTTCGTTCAGGCGCCAGTCGTGCACGACCGGCAGCCACATCAGGTCCATCTCGTCTAGCGTCAGCCAGAGCGTGCGGATGGCGCGCTTGAGGACGGACGTGTAGCAAAGGTCGAAGGTGAACCCGGCTTCCTTAAGGATCTTGCCGGCCTGGCGTGCTTCGGCAATGCCTTTCTCAGTGAGGTCGACGTCGGTCCAGCCGGTAAAGCGATTATCGAGGTTCCACGTCGACTCGCCGTGGCGCATGAATACGATCTTGTACATGATTGTTAAAGGGGAAGGATTAAGAAATCGGGCTGTAATTGTTTGGCAAAGCAATTTGAAATGCAGGTTCACCTTCTATTTTATAATGTCGTGATTGCTTAAAACCATTGGAACTATTGGAGTACTGTGAATTTCTTCATCGATAACATCTGGCTGATTGCATTGGTTCTGGTATCGGGCGGCGCCTTGCTCTGGCCAAGCCTGCAGCGCCGTGGCGAAAAAGTGTCCGTATTGCAGGCGACTCAGCTGATCAATCAGGGCAAAGGCGTGATCCTTGATGTGCGCGAGCCCGACGCATTTGCTGCCGGCCACCTGCGCGACGCCAAGAACATTCCCCTGAAAGACTTGCCTAACCGGCTTGGCGAGCTGGAGAAGTTCAAGTCGAAAGCGGTGATTGTGGTCTGTCAGACCGGCGTGCAGTCTGCCAAGGCTGCTGCCCAGCTCAAGAAAGCCGGTTTTAACGAAGCATTCAGCCTCAATGGCGGCATCGCTGCCTGGCAGGCGCAAGGCCTGCCGACCACCAAGTAAGGAAAATCATCATGACTGCACGCGTTGTAATGTACAGCACCGCCGTTTGCCCGTATTGCGTCATGGCGGAGCGGCTCCTGAAGTCCAAGGGTGTCGAGAACATCGAGAAAATCCGGGTTGACCTCCAACCAGAGCAGCGCGCAGAAATGATGCAGAAAACTGGCCGTCGCACCGTGCCGCAGATTTATATCGGCGACACGCACGTCGGTGGATTCGACGACCTCAGCGCGCTGGACCATGCTGGCAAGCTCGATCCGCTGCTAAAAGGCGAATAATTGGCGGTGTTGGCAATTTGAAGTGTTAGCATTATCGCAGTGAAGGGACGGCTTGCCTGCCGTCCCTTTTCCTTCTGACTCTCATCGAAAGCAATCCATGTCCGAACAAAACAACCAACCCGTATTCCAGATCCAGCGCGTCTACCTGAAGGATATGTCGCTGGAACAGCCGAACTCCCCGGCCATCTTCCTCGAGCAGGAAGCCCCGAATATCGAAGTGGCGGTGGATGTCGGCGTCGAGCGTCTGGCAGAAACGATTTTCGAATCGACCGTGACCATTACCGTGACCTCCAAGATCAATGACAAGGTCGCATTCCTGGTTGAAGGCAAGCAGGCCGGTATTTTCGAAGCAGCCAACATTCCGCCGGAACAGCTGGACCCGCTGCTCGGCATCGGTTGCCCGAATATCGTGTACCCGTACTTGCGCGCCAATATCGCCGACATGATTACCCGTGCAGGATTTCCACCGGTGCACCTCGCAGAGATCAATTTCGAGGCGTTCTACCAGCAACGCCTGCAGGCACTACAGCAACAGCAACAAGCACAGGGCGGCGGCTCCGGCATCGTGATGCCCGACGGCACGGCTGCAAAGCACTAATGAGAAAACCCGACAGGAATCTCGCGCTGATCCGGACCAATCCAGGCGCTGCGCATACGGATTTCCGAGCCGGCCGAAGCAAGCCCGGGAGGATGTTGATGAAAACCGTGCGTCTGGCCATGTTGTCCGTCGCTATGCTGTGTGCTGCAGGCGCGGCACACGCGCTCGAATTCAAGTCCGTCGGGTCAGCCCCGGCAGTCCTGTACGATGCGCCGTCCGCCAAGGGACGCAAGGTGTTCGTCGCGCCGCGCGGGATGCCGGTCGAAGTGGTTCTTACCTACGGAGCCTGGACCAAGGTGCGGGACGCGGCGGGCGACCTGGCATGGGTTGAGACCAAGTTCTTGACACCCAAGCGCAATGTCGTGGTCACTGCCGCCGGCGCGCGCGTGCGCGAGAACGCGGGCGATTCCGCATCCATCGTCTTTACAGCGGATCGCGGCGTGCTGCTCGACTTGGTCGAGACTAGTCCCGCGGGATGGGTCAAGGTTCGGCATCGCGACGGCCAGGGCGGCTTCGTGCGAGCTGCCGAAGTCTGGGGCGAATAACAGGGAATAGCAAGCCATGGCAGCAAACGCGGCCCCGATCAATCAGGTTCCGATGAACATAACCATCCTTGGTGCAGGCGCCTGGGGCACCGCACTGGCCATTGCGCTCGCCGACCGGCACAACGTGGTGTTGTGGGGGCGTGAGGAAAACGCCATGCGGGAAGCCGCGGCGAAGCGCGAAAATGTCGCGTATTTGCCGGGGTTTGCATTGCCTGCGGGCCTGGACATTACCTCCGACTTCGATGCTGCTGTCGCACACGCGAATGGTCCGGGCGAGCGCCTGTTGATTGTGGCCTCATCAGTGGCCGGTTTGCGTCCGCTGGCGGAACGCCTGCGTTTCTGCCGCATCCCGAATATCGTCTGGCTGTGCAAGGGGTTTGAGGAAAGCACTCGCCTGCTACCGCATCAGGTCGTGCACGAAGTACTGGGAGCGGCCATTCCGAACGGCGCTCTGTCGGGGCCGTCGTTTGCGCAGGAAGTGGCGCGCGGCATGCCGTGTGCGCTGACCATCGCGTCTCACACGCCCGCATTGCGCGAGCGTGTTGTGCGGGCTGTCCATGGGCGTTCGATCCGCGTCTACGCGACCGATGACCTGATCGGGGTCGAGGTTGGTGGCGCGGTAAAGAACATCCTTGCCATTGCTACAGGCGTCCTGGATGGACTGGGCCTTGGACTGAACGCACGTGCCGCATTGATCACACGCGGCCTGGCGGAGGTCTCCCGTCTGGGCATTGCCCTGGGCGGACGTCCGGAAACCTTCATGGGTCTGGCAGGCATGGGTGACTTGATCCTGACCTGCACCGGCGACCTGTCGCGCAACCGTCAGGTCGGTCTCGGTCTCGCGCAGGGCAAGAAGCTCGACACCATTGTTGCCGAGCTTGGGCACGTGGCAGAGGGCGTGCGCTGTGCACAGGCGGTACGCGACCTGGCACGCGAAAGAGGCGTCGAAATGCCGATCACGAATGCCGTTGCTGCAGTCTTGTTCGATGGTGACTCGCCGCGCGACATGGTGGAGCGCTTACTGTCGCGGGATCCCAGGAACGAGGCGTTCTAAGAGCCTGTTTGAAACCTACTGCGAAAACCTACGGCGCGTGCTGACTTGGCTCGGGGCCAAGCCCGGGTCGCTCGCTACCGTTTGTAAACAGGCTCCAAGCCGCTCCTCCGCGCCTCAATAGCGGACCTTTGGATACCTTTTCAGGAAACCTAAACGGTATTGTCGGTGGGTTTGCGTACCATGGTCACGAGGATGGCTGAGTTCTCCAGCGCATAGAGTGCATGGGGAATGTCGCCAGCAAGAAATACCAAGTCCCCGGCACGCATGGCGACAGTCTTGTCATGCGCTTGTAATTCCACTGTTCCTTCCAGGCATTGAATGGTCATTTCCCCCGGCACATGATGCTGCGGGACGGACTTTCCTGCAGGCAAAATCATCCGCATCACCTCGAAATCGTCTGTGCGGACCAAGGCAGTCGACGGCGTATCTACCAGCTTGTCTCCCAGCGGGCGAATATCGACCAGTTCCCCGGAAATCGGATGATACAGGGCCATGTTAGGTCTCCTTCTTATATGGGCCGTAGAGCCGTGCCCGATGCTATCGAGACTGCACGAGTCCCGTCTTTGTTCCGCGCTGGCTTGCAAGAAATGATCTAACAGGAATTGGCGCGCCAGCCAACGGAATGGCCTTGTCGCTCGAAATGGTGCCCGAGGCGATCAAGGAAAGATAACGCAGGCAGCACACTCGCAGAAATGACGTGAAGTTGTCGACCTCCCCGCGGTATTCAACCAATTCGTCATGCAGTTTTCTGAGCAGCTGGCTGGTTGTCAGCCGATCACGCTTTGCGATCTCATCGAGCGTCTGCCAGAACAGGTTCTCTAGGCGGATGGAAGTGACTGCGCCATGCAGCCGGATGGAGCGAGCACGACATTCGTACAGGTGGGGATCGGCTTTCACGAAAATCTCGCACATGTTCGCTCCTTGCAGGACAGGGACTCGCGACTTGATAACCTGTTTGAGAATCTACTGCGCAGGCCGATTTTGCCCGGGGGCGCCGAGCCAACTCGGTCCGCTCGCTATAGTTTTCAAACAGGTTCTTATAGCACGATCTGCGTTCCCAGCACTTTGAGGAATTGCGCTATCCATGCGGGATGGGCCGGCCAGGCAGGTGCAGTGACGAGGTTGCCGTCAGTCACTGCCTCGCTCACATCGATTTCGGCATAGTGTGCGCCGGCTTTTTCGACTTCCGGCCGGCAGGCAGGGTAGGCCGAACAGCGCTTGCCCTCGAGTACGCCGGCAGCTGCGAGGATTTGTGCGCCGTGGCAGATGGCTGCAATCGGTTTGTTGGCGTGCGCAAAGTGGCGCACCATTTCCAGCAACGTCGGATTCAGCCGCAGGTATTCCGGTGCACGTCCCCCGGGTAGCAACAAGGCGTCATAGCTTTGTGTCTGGACAGACACGAAGTCATGCGTCAGCGTAAAGCGGTGCCCGGGTTTCTCCGAATAGGTTTGCTGGCCTTCGAAGTCATGGATTGCCGTTACTACAAAGTCACCCGCCTTCTTGTCCGGGCAGACGGCGTGGACTTCATGGCCAACGGCCTGCAACGCTTGGAACGGCATCATGATTTCGTAGTCTTCACCGAAATCGCCAACCAGCATCAGGATGGTTTTTGCCGCCATGATTGTCTCCTTTTTAATGTGTGGGAAAGGAGATCATTGTTCACTGTGCAAGATCAATACGGGTAATCGCCGGTTACTACAATATTCCCACGGGCACTTTTTTCCACGTGGACTGTCTGTTCCTGTGAAGCGTCCGGAGGGCATAATCGTTGTGACAATACAAGACTCCAGCTTCGGCTTATACTCCGTTTTGTTGTTTCTTTTGTTACTTTTTCTTTTCCCTATGCGTAAAGCTCTTCCTACCTTCCGCCATCCTTTCGCGCATGCCATGCAACGCGGCTTTACCCTGATCGAGATCATGGTCGTGGTTGTCATCATGGGCATCCTCGCCGCCCTGGTTGTGCCCAAGTTGATGGGACGTGCGGATGACGCACGCATTACCGCCGCCAAGCAGGACATTTCAACCCTGATGTCGGCGTTGAAGCTGTACAAGCTCGACAACCACCGTTACCCGACCACGGAACAGGGCCTGCAGGCGCTGGTGCAGAAACCGACCAGTGGTCCCGCCGCCAATGGCTGGAAATCCGGCGGCTATGTTGACAAGTTGCCGAAGGATCCGTGGGGCGGCCAGTACCAGTACCTGTCGCCCGGCGTGCGCGGTGAGGTAGACATCTTCTCCTACGGTGCCGACGGCCAGCCTGGCGGCGCCGGCAATGATGCTGATATCGGCTCGTGGGATCTATAGTCGCTGCATCTGCACGTAACACCCTGAGCGCGCCGTCCTCGCTGTCGGCGCGTGGCTTTACCCTGCTTGAGCTGCTGGTCGTGCTGGTGATTGCCGGCCTTTTGCTCGGGCTGGTGGCATTCAATGCGATGCCCGGCGAGCGCAAGGCGCTTGAAAACGAGGCGCAACGCGTTGCGCTGCTATTTCAGCTGGCACGTGACGAGGCGATTGTGCGCAACCGCCCGATTGCCTTCGAAGCGGAGCCGGACCGCTACCGTTTCCTGATTCGCGACAACAACCAGTGGCAGCCGCTGTTGCAGGACGACTTGTTGCGTGAGCGGGAATTCCAGCGTGCGCCTCTTTCCTTGTCCATCTCCCCTGCTGTTGCAGTGCAGACAGATCCGCTGCGTATCGTGTTCGGCCGCGAGCCGGTCGACAAGCCATTTGTCTTGACCATGTCGAGCGGCGAGGCGAGCGTAGCAATCCGTGCCGACGGTATCGGCCATTTTGAGGTGGAATGACATGTGGCGCGCGGACTGGCCTCATCGTACCCGCATGACGACCTCGCGCATTGCGGGATTCACCTTGCTCGAAGTGCTGGTGGCATTGGTGGTCGTTGGTACAGCGCTTGGCGCGAGCCTGCGTGCGATCGGCAGCTTGACGACCAACAGCAGCGGATTGCGTGCGTCAATGATGGCAACTTGGTCGGCGGAAAACCGGCTTGCGCAGATCCGGCTTGCGCGCGAATTCCCGGCCTTCGGCAAGCGCAGCTTTGCTTGCCCACAAGGAGAACTGCGACTGACCTGTGAAGAAGAAGTGCTGGCGACGCCGAATCCCTTTTTCAGACGAGTCGAAGTCAGCGTTTTCGATGTCGATGATCCCGGCCGGCGCATCATCAAGCTGGCGCAAATTGTTTCGGGTACCTGAGCCATGTTGACCCGGCGCCGCGGTTTTACTCTGGTTGAATTGCTGGTGGCGATCAGCGTGCTGGCGATTGTTGCCGTCCTTGGCTGGCGTGGCCTCGACAGCATTATCAGGGCACGCGTTTCACTCAATGCCGATCTGGCGGAGACGCGTGGGCTGCAACTCGCGTTTGCACAGATGCAGAGCGATTGCGGTCACATCGCCACAGCGACAACTGTCGGCGGACGACCGGTGCTTTCGACCCAAGCAGACCGGCTCACCCTGGTACGCCAGGTTTTTTCCGAGAACCAGCCGTCACGTGTGCAAGTGGTGGCATATCGTATCCGCGACGGTGTGCTGACGCGCCGCGAATCGATCGCAACGCGCGACCTGAGGGAACTGGACGCTGCATGGACTGCAGCACTTAGCGATGCAGACCAATCCCAGGCCGTTGTGCTGCATTCCAGCGTCAGCCAGATGGGCATTCGCACATGGGTGGAGGGCATCGGTTGGCGCACCACGGATAGTCCAGTGCCCCAAGCTGCTCCCGGTGCGCGTCCACCCGCGGAGACAGGGCTCGAAGTTGCATTGCAGTTGCGCGACAGGCCGGCGCGCCTGATCAAGCTGTTCCTGCTGGGGGCGGCATGAGCATGCGTTCAATTCAGCACCAGCGTGGCGTCGCGGTGGTTACCGCACTGTTATTGACCACGTTGGCAATCACGATTGTTGCCAGCCTCTTTTGGCAGCAACAGGTGCAGGTGCGCTCCATTGAGAACCAGCGCCTGCAATTACAGAAGCAATGGATCCTGCGCGGCGCTCTGGACTGGACGCGGTTGATCCTGCGTGAGGACAAGAAATTCTCCGCGACAGATCATCTTGGTGAGCCATGGGCAGTGCCACTGGCAGAAACGCGCCTGGACCAATATGTCGAAAATGGATCTGCACGCGGCGATGTGCCTGACGCCGCGTTGTCCGGCGGGATCGTTGACGCCCAGGCACGCTACAACCTGAACAACCTCTGCTGTGACCAGGCCGGGGCGCCAAAACCTGCCGAGGTGGCAGTCTTCGGACGGCTTCTCACCAACGCGCGCCAGAATCCCGCTCTGGCCCTGGCAACGGCAGAGCTGATGGCTTCCGCGCTGCGCAAACCATCAGGCGAAGGCAACAATACCAGCGCTCCGCAGCCCATGACCATTGCCCACGTGGATGACCTGCTCGCCGTGCCGGGATTCACGCCGGAGATATTGGCCAGTATCAGGGATTTTGTCGTCGTGCTGCCGGGTTCGACGGCGATCAATGTCAATACGGCCCCGGCCGAGGTGCTCGCTGCAAGAATTGATACACTGTCACTTTCCGATGCGGCAGCAATAGTTGCATCAAGGGAAAACGCGTGGTTTCGCAACCATGGTGAGTTTGCGCAGCGCTTGCAGGCACAGGGCAAGCTGCTTGGCTCCGGCACCGGGATGGTGGACGTCAAGACCAGCTACTTCCTCATCAACGGCAACGTGCGCCTGAACCGCGCAGGGATGCAAATGCAGGCGCTGATCGACCGTAGCGCCAGCAACCCGAAGGTCCTCTGGATCCGGGAAGACTAATAAGAAAGAACGAGACATCTTGAGCACACTGTACATCCGCCTGCCATCACACTCCGCCGCCGAAGAGCTGCAACCCGGCATGCCGCTGTACTGCGAGTTCGCATCCGTCGCAACACGGGGCACGATTGAACGCGAAGGCGTTGCGGCATTGTCCGAGCTGTCGGAGCCGGCCAAGCGCGCGCAGCGCGTGGTGTTGTTGCTTGCAGCCAATGACGTCACGTTGCTGCGGGTAAAGGTTCCGCCGATGTCCGCCGCACGGCTGAAGGCCGCGCTGCCGAATCTGGTCGAAGACCAATTGATGAGCGATCCGGCCGATTGCGTCGTGGTTGCAGGCGAGACGCGCGATGACTTGCGCACCGTCGGCGTGGTGGCGCGCGGCTGGCTGGAAATCCTGCACAAGACCTTGCTGACGCTTGGCGCGCGCAACATCGCCGCCGTGCCATCGCAATTGTGCCTGCCGTACCAGGCAGGTTCCGTGAGTGCCGTTGCGACAGAGCAGGGTTCGGATATCTCGGTTGCCATCCGCCTGTCCGAGCAGGAGGGCGTTGGCCTGTCGATCCTGCCGGACCAGCCGGAGTCTGCCGCCTTCGAGGTGATGCAGTCGATCAGCGCACTTGCACCGCAAGGGCAGATCGCCCTCTATGTGCCGCCGACGCGACTGCGCGATTACGAAGAGTCGCTGCACATTGCTCCCGCCCTGAACGAACGTATCGCCCTGCATGCCGACAGCTGGCAGCGCTGGATCGAAGGGGCAGACCGCGTTACGCTCGACCTGATGAGTGGTCTCGGCGCGGCAGGACCGAAATTCGACTGGCGTCCGTGGCGCTGGCCGCTGATTCTCGCGGCAGCCGTGCTGGCGGTCCATGTCATTTCATTGAATATTGACTGGCTTCGGCTCAAGCGCGAAGCCGAGGCGCTCCGCAACGGCATGGTACAAAGCTACAGGTCCGCGTTTCCAAAGGAAACTGTGATCGTCGATCCGCTCGCACAACTGCGCCAGAAAATGGCGGCAGCACGACGGGATTCTGGCCAGCTTGCTCCCGACGATTTTCTGGCACTTTCGTCGTCCTTCGGCGAGGCGTGGGCAGCCAGCGGGCAGGGCGTTGCCCCGGTTGCATCCCTTGAGTACCGGGACCGCGCCCTCACGGTCAAGCTGAAGCCGGGAAGCAATGTCTCCGTGGAGCGCATCGAGAGTGCATTGGCAGCACGCAACTTATCCATTTCGCAGCCAAGCACCGGCGTATGGCAAATCAGGAGCGCCAAGTGAACGCAAACGCATTGAAGCAATCTGCGGCCGCATTCTGGAGCGAGCGCAACAAGCGTGAGCAAAACATGCTGATGGCTGCGATTGCCGTCATCGTATTGGGCCTGCTGTATGTCCTGCTGATCGACCCGGCCCTCAGCGGCCGAGAGATGCTGCAAAAGCAATTGCCGGCATTGCGCCAGCAGGCGGCGCAAGTGCAGGCAATGGCAAAGGAGGCCAACGCGCTCGGCAGCAAGACTGCTGCGCCGCCGGTACCGATAACGCGCGAAAGCATCGAGTCATCATTGACCCGCAGAGGGTTGAAACCACAGAGCCTTTCAGTAACAGGGGACCAGGCCCGTGTGCAACTGAATGGCGTATCGTTCGCAGACACGGTCCAGTGGCTCGACGAAATGAACAGAACTGCGCGGGTATCGGTAGTGGAGGCGACGATCAATGCGCAGGAGCAAGCCGGCATGGTGAATGCGACGCTGGCATTGCGCCAGCAGGGAAGCGAGCAGCAATGACGCGTACTGCCCTGCATGGGAGGATGACGTGCGGCGCCTGACCCTGTGGGTGTTGGCGGCGGTCGTCACCGTTGCGTTGACGGTGCTTACATTTTGCCCTGCCGCCTGGATGGCGGCGGTGGTCGAGTCGCAGACGGGAGGCCGGCTGACATTGGGTGATGCGCAAGGAACTTTGTGGAATGGTTCAGCGTTCATCGGCGGCGCACCCAGTGGCGCCGATCCCGTGACACCGCTGTTGCCGGGCAGATTCGAGTGGCGTTTGTCGCCGCTGGTGCTGCTCGGCCAGGTCGATGCCACGGTCAGGAACGACGAAGCCTTGTCGCAGCCGGTCACGATTACCGGCAGCTGGTATCAATGGCAGGTGAGCGGCGCTGCGGTGTCCTTGCCGGCGGAACGCCTTGCGGGCTTGGGGGCGCCGCTGAACACCATCCAGCCCTCGGGGCAGATGCAGCTGTCCTGGTCGCCCTTACAAATCGTGCGTCAGGGCAACAATGTGGCGGTCAGTGGAACGGCAACATTGCGGATGGACGACATTGCATCCCGTCTGTCACCGATCAAACCCTTGGGGGCTTACCAATTGATAATGGATTGGCGCGGTCAACAGGCGCAACTTGCGTTGAGCACGCTCAAGGGGCCGATGCTGTTGAGTGGTAAAGGCATGCTCGCGAATGGACGATTGCAGTTTTCCGGAAAGGCAGAAGCAGAAGCAGGGCAAGAAGAACGGCTGGCAAATCTGTTGAATTTGCTGGGACAACGCCGAAAAGAAGGCGACAAAGATGTTATCGCGCTAGAGTTCAAATGAAAAAAAACCAATCAGCAGAAACATTTCACGATCAGGCCGGATGGCGCCGCTGGGGAGCAACCGCTTTATTGCTGTGTGCAATGACGACAGGGATTCCACCTGCCTATGCACAGGATCCGTCGTCCGATCAGGCGACGCTCAATTTTGTCGGCGCCGACATTGAGTCGGTGATCAAGGCCGTTGGCCACTATACGCGCACCACCTTTATCATTGACCCGCGCGTCAAGGGCACCATCAACCTCGTGTCCGAAAGGCCGGTCAACAAGGCTCAGGCGCTGGAAATGCTGGCTTCTTCGCTGCGCCTGCAGGGTTATGCGATGGTGAGGGTTGACGGCTTCACCAAGGTTGTCCCCGAGGCCGACGCGAAGTTGCAGGCCGGCCCGACGAAAGCCACCGAAGTGCGCGGAGACCAGATTGCGACGCAAATCTTCCGTCTCAATTACGAGTCGGCGAACAACCTGGTGCAGGTGCTGCGCCCCCTCATTTCGCCGAACAACACCATCAACGTCAATCCGGGCAATAACAGCCTCGTCATCACCGACTATGCGGACAACCTGAAGCGCATCGGCCGGATCATTGCCGCGCTCGACGCGCCGGCGGCGGGCGATATGGACGTCATACCGATCCGGCATGCCGTCGCAAGCGATATTGCCGTCATGGTCAACCGCTTGATGGAGCAGGGCGGCGGCGCACCGGTGCCTGGTGGCGACTCCGGGCGCGTGACGATGATTGCCGACCCGCGCACCAACGCGGTCATCCTGCGTGCACCGTCGGTGGCGCGCGCCAATCTTGCAAAATCGCTGGTCGCCAAGCTCGACCAGCCGACTGCCCAACCGGGCAACGTGCATGTCGTGTATCTGCGCAACGCCGATGCGATGCGACTGGCGCAGACATTACGCGCAGTCGTCGCGTCCGATAGCGCAGCACAGGGCGCTGGCGCCAACCAACAACCGGCAAGCCCCCAGTCAGCAGCCACTTCTCCGGGCCAGCAAGGCCAGTTTGGCGGCAATGGACAGCCACTCACAGCCACACCTCCCCCTGCGGCGCTGCCGACCGGTGGTCCCGCTGGATTCATTCAGGCCGATCCCGCGACCAATGCACTGATTATCACGGCCAGCGAAGCTGTCTATCGCAATTTGCGCACTGTCATTGACCAGCTCGATGCACGCCGCGCGCAGGTGTATGTGGAGTCATTGATTGTGGAAGTCACCGCCGACCGCGCAGCAGAATTCGGCATTCAATGGGCCGGCCTGTCCGGCAGCGAAGCGAGCAAATACCGTCTGGGTGTCGCCAGTGGATTCGGGCAGGGCGGAAATAACCTGATCAATCAGGCAATTGCGCGGGCGACCAATACGGCACCGCCGCTACCTGGCAATGGCATCAACATTGGCATCTTCCGCCAAGTAAATGGCAACCTAACGCTAGGCGCGCTTGCTCGCGCGCTGGAATCGGACGGAAACGCAAACATTTTGTCGATGCCTAACTTGATTACGTTAGACAACGAGGAAGCGCGGATCATTGTTGGTCAGAACGTACCTTTCATTACCGGCAGTTTTACGCCGACTTCCGGCAGTGCGCAGAATCCGTTCCAGACCATTGAACGTAAAGATGTTGGCCTGTCGCTCCGTGTCCGTCCGCAGGTCTCGGAAGGCGGCACAGTAAAGATGGCGATTTACCAAGAGACCTCGAACGTACAACCGACATCCAATGCATCGGACATTATCACGAATAAACGCTCGATCGAAACGAACGTTTTGGTGGACGATGGTCAAATCATCGTATTGGGCGGCTTGATCGAGGACAGAACGACGGATGGAGAAGAAAAGGTTCCTGTGCTGGGAGATATCCCGGTTTTGGGCAACCTGTTCAAGTATCGTAACCGTACCGGCAACAAGACCAACCTCATGGTGTTCCTGCGCCCGACCGTCATCCGTACGGCTGAGCAGAGCGTCAATGTGGTGAACGACCGCTATGACTTCATTCGTGGTATCCAGATGAACGCGCGGCCGGAACATGTGCCGATGTTGCCGGATATGGATTCCCCATTGCTTCCGGCTCTTCAGAACGGCCGCCCGACGGAGGGGCCGTTGTTGCTCGACGCCCGTCCCGCTGGCAGCGGTATTCTCCAGCCCATTCCGCCGGTGATGGTGCCGACGCCAACGCCGGTTCCCACACCTGTACCTGTAGTACCGCCGGCCCCCGCGCCGGAAACAAACCAGAGTAGATAGCAATGAGTACCACCATGACCGACGCCCTGTTGCCGTATACCTTTGCCCGTGATCACACGGTGCTAGCGAGGCGCAGCGAGGCGAGGAATAATGCCGTCGAGGTATGGGTGTCGGAGGCTACAGCGCCATCGGCCATCGCCGAGGTGAGCCGCCGCTTCGGACGCGTGAAGTTGAAGGCACTGCCGCGTGAAGACCTCGAAGCTGCCATCGCCAAGGCGTACGCCAGTTCCGGCGGCGATGCGGCACAGGTCGTCGGCGAAGTCGAGTCCGACCTCGATCTTGCTAAGCTCATGCTCGACATGCCGGCCATCGAGGACCTGCTCGAGTCTGCTGACGATGCGCCGGTGATTCGCATGATCAATGCGCTGCTGACACAGGCGGTGCGTGAAGAGGCGTCGGATATCCATATCGAGCCCTTCGAGCAGGTGTCGGTTGTGCGTTTCCGTATCGACGGCGCGCTGCGCGACATTGTGCGGCCGAAGAAGGCGATTCATGCCTCGCTGATCTCGCGCATCAAGATCATGGCGCAGCTTGATATTGCGGAGAAACGCCTGCCGCAGGACGGGCGCATCACGCTGCGCATCGGCGGCAAGCCGGTCGATGTTCGTGTTTCCACATTGCCGACCGGCCATGGCGAACGCGCCGTGCTGCGTTTGCTCGACAAGGAAGGCGGCCGGATGGACCTGAACCATCTTGGCATGGCGCCCGATACGCAGAAGCAATTTGGCGAACTGATCAGCCAGCCGCACGGCATCGTACTGGTCACCGGGCCGACGGGCTCCGGTAAAACGACGACGCTGTATGCGGCATTGACACAACTTAATGCGCCGGACACCAACATCCTGACCGTTGAAGACCCGATCGAATACGAACTGCAGGGTGTCGGTCAGACGCAGGTCAACCCGCGCATCGACATGACCTTTGCGAAGGCATTGCGCGCGATCCTGCGACAAGACCCGGACGTCATCATGATCGGAGAGATTCGCGACCTGGAAACCGCGCAAATAGCGGTGCAGGCCTCGCTGACCGGTCACTTGGTGTTGGCAACGCTGCATACCAACGATTCGGCCGCCGCGATCACCCGTTTGCTCGACATGGGGATTGAACCTTTCCTGCTGTCGTCGTCGCTGCTTGGCGTTGTCGCGCAGCGGCTGGTGCGCAAACTGTGTCCGGTATGCAAGAAGCACGACGGTCAGCAGTGGCATGCAGTCGGCTGCGACAAATGCGGGCAGACCGGTTATCAGGGGCGCGTCGGTATTTACGAACTGCTCAAGACCACGCCTGAAATCAATGCCCAGATCCATGATCGTGCATCGGAAGCGGAAATCCGCGCGGTCGCCCAGCGCAACGGCATGCGGACCATGCGCGAAGATGGCGAACGTTGGCTGGCGGAAGGCATCACGACGCCGGCAGAGCTGCTGCGCGTTGCGAAAGAGTGAGGACAGGATAACCGATGCCGGCATTTCGCTATGAAGCCGTCGATGCGGTCGGCGCGACCAAGAAGGGCGTGGTCAATGCAGACAGCGCACGCGCTGCACGCTCAGACTTGCGTGCGCAGGGCCTCGTACCCATCGTAGTCGATGCGATCAGCGCACAGGTTGATGAACTCGGTCAGGCAAAACGGCAGGCCTTCGGCGACAAACTGTCGACGACGGAACTGGCCTTGTTTACGCGTCAGCTGGCAAGCCTGCTCGAGGCAAGCCTGCCTCTGGAGCAAGCGTTTACTGCCTTGCTGGAGCAGGCAGAACGGCCTTACGTGCGCGACCTCGTTGCGTCGATCCGCTCCGAACTGATGGGCGGATCTTCCTTGTCAGATGCGCTTGCACGCCATCCGCGCGACTTCGCCGACATCTACCGCGCGCTGGTCGCGTCAGGCGAGCAGATCGGCCAGCTTTCACGCGTGCTCTCGCGGCTGGCGGACTATATCGAGCGCCGCAATGCACTGGTGCAAAAGGTCCGCCTTGCGTTTACCTATCCGGCCATTGTCACGGTCGTTGCATTTGCGATCGTGATTTTCCTGTTGGCCTATGTCGTGCCGCAGATCGTGTCCGTGTTTGCAAACACCAAGCAGAAGCTGCCAATGCTGACGGTCATCATGCTCGCGATCTCCGATTTCGTTCGCAGTTATGGCTGGATCGTCTTCCTGGCGCTGGTCGCCGCCTTCCTGGCATGGCGGACAGCGTTGAAAAATCCGGACATCAAGTACCGCTGGCATCGCTGGCTGTTGACGGCGCCGCTGTACGGAAAATTCGAGCGCAGCCTGAATACCGCGCGCTTTGCCAGCACGCTGGCGATTACGACGGGATCCGGCGTGCCCATCCTGCGCGCGCTCCAGACCAGCCGAGACACGCTCTCGAATGTCGCCATGCGCGATCAGGTAGAAGACGCAACCGCCAGCGTGCGTGAGGGTGTCAGCCTGGCGCGGGCTCTGTCCGCCCACAAGCATTTTCCACCGATGTTGATCCACATGATCCGCGCCGGCGAAGTGACGGGCGAGCTGCCCGCCATGCTCGAGCGCGCATCGAATGCACAAGAGCAGGATCTGGAGCGACGCGCGATGACGATTGCCGGATTGCTGGAGCCTGCGCTGATCCTGGTGATGGGCGTTGTGGTGTTGCTGATCGTGCTCGCCGTGCTGATGCCGATCATCGAAATCAACCAGCTGGTGCGGTAAATGGAGATGGCAATGACGGGCAGGTTCCGCTGTGCCGCTGTCGATTCAATTCGCGTGATGCACTGCCATGCATGGCGCGCCACGATTAGTGTCCGGAGTCAGAAATTCGTTGAATAAAACCGATGAAATGCCCGCCATCCATCGCCTCGCCGGCCGCGTTAAATACTCGCAAGGCGCCCAGCCTTGCTCCGTTTTGCGCCTCGTCTGGCGTTCATTGCATCAGTTTTATTTTTCAACGAACTCTTGACTCGGGACACTAGGGAGAAATGCAGAACATGAAGCGCTTGCCGTTGGTCGCGAGTTTCGTGCTGTTCATTGCGCTGTGCGCCTCCGTGGCGTATTGGGCGATGCAGTTGTTTAAACCGCCGCTTCGTCCGGTCGCCGCACCGCCGCAGGCAGTGCAGGCCGAGATACGGCCGGATGCCGCTGCCACCTTGTTCGGCGGTAGCGCGCAGAAGGCGGCCGTCGCCAGCAACTACCAGTTGAAAGGCATCATCTTCTCAGGCAGTCCGCGTAACAGCGTTGCAATCCTGAGCGCCGACGGCAAACCGGCGCAAGCGGTACGGGTGGAGACGGAAGTGGCTCCCGGCGTCACGGTCAAGGAAGTGCACAGGGAATACGTTCTATTGTCCGACAATGGCGCCACCAAACGCGTGGAGTTGCCTGAGAATGCGAAGGGGCAGGTCGAGTTGGCCAATCTTGCGCCGGTCCCCGTTCAGCCTTCGGTAACGCCTCCCGGCACGCAGACTCCACAGCCGAGCCAGCCGAGTCAGCCGAGTCAGCCGATCCCGACGCGTGCCCAGGCCGCCGCTGCGGCCGCTTCACAAGGCGGTGGTGCTGTACCTGGCGTGACAGCACCGGCAACGGCAGTACCGGGGCAACCACCGCTGCCCGGTACGCCGCCGGCAGCCGCGCCGACTGGATCTCCCATACCACCCGGCGCGGTGCCGTCCGTTCAGCTCCCGCCCACTGCGCCACCTACGGTCGTTGTCAGTCCGCCACCGAGCACACCGCAGGCCGGGGCAACAACGGCGCCGCCAGCTGCCGGTGCCACGGCTGGAGCAGCTCGCACTGCGCCATCGGCGACATCAGCTGCACCCGCAACGCCCCCTCCTTCACCCGCGGCTCCAGCGACAAGACCTGGCATGCCGCCACGGCCGTCGTCTCCGGATACGGCGCCATTAATAAGCCGCTAGCGAGCGTAATGCCTCGTCTGGGGGGCATAACGCGCGCTAAGATCGAGCGCTGAAATATTTCGGCATCATGGCCGTATTGCGGCGAAGGCTGAACCGCATCGCATCCCGTAATCCAGGCAAACAGGAAAAAGCTGCCGCCCTATTTGAGGACGCAGGCGAGTGGGCGGCGCCCTGAATGCAGCATTACATTGGAGCGGTAAAAAGCGTTTTTCCAGCAACGCTGGCCGGACGAGTTACTTGTCCTCGGGTTCGCCGAGTACCCGCTTCAGTAGCTGCTGCTGCAGCTGACGCTGTGTGGATGCGGTTTTTCGATGGGATCCAGCGACGCGCTGTTTTGCGGCAAGCGCAATGGGATTGCGTGCTTTCAGCGGTTTCTGTGACGGCTCGACCCGGATGGTCATTTTTTGCCGTTTGGCGAGGGCCTTGTTTGCCATGATAAGAAATTCGGCGCGCAGCCCCATGCGAGGTGCGCGCCATTCAGGTTACAGCACGTAACGTGACAGGTCTTCGTTGATGGCCAGTGCGCCGAGCTTGTCATCGACATAGGCGGCATCGATTGCAATCGTCTTGCCGGACGCTTCGCTGGCAGAGAATGAAACCTCTTCCAGCAGCTTTTCCATCACCGTGTACAGGCGGCGTGCGCCGATATTCTCCGTCTTCTCGTTGACCGAGTAGGCGATTTCCGCCATGCGCTGGATGCCTTCCTTCGTGAACTCGACCTTCACACCTTCGGTCGCGAGCAGGGCTTCATACTGGCGTGTCAGGCAGGCATCGGTGCTGGTCAGGATCCGCTCGAAGTCGGCAATCAACAGCGACTCGAGTTCGACACGGATCGGAAAGCGCCCCTGCAGTTCCGGGATCAGATCGGATGGCTTGGCCAGATGGAACGCGCCGGATGCAATGAACAGGATGTGGTCGGTCTTGATCATGCCGTACTTGGTGTTGACTGTCGTGCCTTCCACCAGCGGCAGCAGGTCGCGCTGCACGCCCGCGCGCGATACGTCGGCACCGCCGACTTCCGAGCGGCTCGCGATCTTGTCGATCTCGTCGAGGAATACGATGCCGTTCTGTTCGACGTTTGCGATTGCCTTCTGCTTGAGCTCGTCGTCGTTGACCAGCTTGGCGGCTTCTTCCTCGATCAGCAGCTTCATTGCTTCCTTGATCTTCATCTTGCGCTTTTTCTTGCGCGCAGCGCCGAGGCCCGAGAACATCGACTTGATCTGCTCGGTCATTTCCTCCATGCCGGGCGGCGCCATGATTTCCATGTGCGGGCCGGCGTCGGCGACTTCGATCTCGATTTCACGGTCATCCAGCGCACCTTCGCGCAGGCGCTTGCGGAAGGTCTGGCGGGTTGCGTTGCCGCCATGCGTGTCACTGTCGGCTGCGGCGTTCGGCGTAGCACTGAAGCCGAAATCGCGCGCCGGCGGCAGCAGAATGTCCAGCACGCGGTCTTCCGCCGCATCCTCGGCACGCGCGCGCACCTTGCGCATTTCCGACTCGCGCGTCTGCTTGATGCCGATGTCGATCAGGTCGCGGATGATGGTGTCCACATCGCGGCCGACATAACCGACTTCGGTGAACTTCGTCGCTTCGATCTTGATGAACGGTGCATCCGCCAGCTTGGCGAGGCGACGCGCGATCTCGGTCTTGCCGACGCCGGTCGGGCCGATCATCAGGATGTTCTTCGGCGTGATCTCGTGGCGCAGCGGGTCTGCTACCTGCTGGCGGCGCCAGCGATTGCGCAGCGCAATGGCGACCGCGCGCTTGGCGCGGCCTTGGCCAACCACATGCTTGTCCAGTTCGGAAACTATCTCTTGGGGCGTCATGTTCATGATGTTGTGCGCGAACCGCGTCGCGTTATTCCAGGGTTTCGATGGTGTGGGACAGATTGGTGTAGATGCAAAGCTCGCCGGCGATCGTCAGTGCCTTTTTCACGATCTCGACTGGCGGCAGGTCGGTGTTTTCCTGCAAGGCTTTTGCTGCCGACTGGGCGTAGACGCCGCCAGACCCGATAGCGCCAATCCCCGATTCCGGTTCGAGAACGTCCCCGTTACCGGTGATGATCAGCGTCGATTCACGGTCTGCGACCAGCAGCATCGCTTCCAGGCGGCGCAGGATGCGGTCGGTGCGCCAGTCCTTGGCCAATTCCACCGAAGCGCGCATCAGGTTGCCTTGATGCTTTTCCAGCTTGGCTTCGAAGCGTTCGATCAGCGTGAAGGCGTCCGCCGTGCCGCCGGCAAACCCTGCCAGCACCTTGCCTTGATACAGCGTGCGGACCTTGCGCGCGCTGCCTTTCATGACAACGTTGCCCAAAGTCACCTGGCCGTCGCCGCCCAAGGCAACGACATTGCCGCGGCGTACTGACAGGATGGTTGTACCGTGAAATTGTTCCATGCTGGCCTCTGAAGTGAAAACATTCAATCCAGATAAGGGCGGGCTGCCGGATTACAAGTAGTGTAACCGGCAGATTTCGGTACGCCAGTAGGGAGATGCTATGGGAAGTAGTATCAGGTCTTGCGTGGATGAATGGCCACGATATCCGCGAGGCCCATCATGATGAAGAGTTCCGCAACCAGATGGTTGACTTGGTGGAACTCGATCTGCTTGCCGCTGACGCAGAAAGGCGTCAGCCCGGATAACAACCGGCCGGCGGCATTGAAGTCGACGCGCACCAGTTGGGAGCAATCCACAATCGCAGGGGTGTGCTCATCCGAATATGCGGCGATGGCAACGATGAGGTCGTCTATGCGGCCTTCAATCTTCGCCGGCATCATGAACGCTTCCTGCGGTTCGTTTTGAGCCGGTGCTTCGGCCGCAGCGGTCGTCACCTTGTTTTTCGGTGCAACGAATGCGGGCGGCGATACTTCGAAGGTCACGCAGTAATCGATGCTGGTTTCCTCGAACTCTTTTTCGCGGTTCAGCAGGCGCAGGATTTCCAGCAACAGCAGCCATGCGTCTTCCGTATCATCGCGCCGGCCAACTTCGACGATTGCGCGGATCTTGTCCGCCAGTTCCGGTGCACCGACGAGGATCAGGTCGTGGCCGGATTTCTGCAATTTCTTTAGTTCGGCGTGCAACAGGCTGCAACCGGCGGGGTGAACTTCGGTCACTTTGGCGAATTCAAGCCGCAGGGTGCGATAGTTCTCGGCGAGCTTTTGCATGCGCTCGATCAGCTTCTGGCTGCCGGCATCGAGCTTCCCGGAGAAGGGCACCATTGGTGTGGTGGATGCTTTTTCCTTGGAGGCTCCTGCCGCGCCTTGCCCAGACTCACGCCATGCGGGTGGCGAGCTTTCAAACTTGCTGGCGTATGCCACTGCGAGATTCTCGAACGCCTGCCGCTTCTCGCCGATCTGGTACAGGTCGAACAGCATCCACCAGGCGCGGGAGGTGACGAGGCCGAGGTTGTCTTCCGCAATCGATGCTGCCAACATTGCCTCGGCAACTTCGGCTTGGCCGTTCGCGTACATGACTGCCGCCTCTTCAATGACGGCTGCCGCTTCGGATGCCGGGAGAGCCATGTCGTTGATGGTGCTCTGGCCACCCAGCAGGAATTCGGTGGTATTGCCCATTTCTGGTGCCAGCGTCTGCAGCGCCGGGGGGGGCGGTGGTGCAGACTGAGCCGGTTTGGCGGCTTCGGCACGGGGTTTGGCCGGGGCGGCTGGTGAAGGGGGGGGGGCGGCAGGTCGCGCCCGCGGTGCCGCAGCGGGCGCTGCATTCGCGCGCAATCCGGTATTGCCTGGTTGTGTCGTCACTGTGAACTCGGACGACATTTCCGATTCGATTGCGTCGATTTTCATCGCCGTTGCGCGTGCGGCCTGCGCATCACGCTTGGCAGGCTGTGGGCGGACGCTGCTCTTGCTCGCTTCCTGTCGTGACGTACTACTCGTCGTGCTCGTCGTGCTCGACGGGCGTCTGGCACGAGAAGCGTCCTTGTCGACTGTGTCTTCCTGCGGCTTTTTGCCGAAAAGCGAAAAAATCCCCACGTTGCCCCTGACTTGAGTATTGCCGTCCCCCCATTACCGATACGGCAGGAGGGAAAAAACTAGTCCCTAAAGGTAACACGATTCACGTGCAGACTTGTCATTACAACGGCACAGAAAGTGTTTGTCAAACGTTGTCGATCCGTTATCTGTCTCAGAACGTTGTCCGCACGCCAACCACCAGATTCCTGCCTGGCTGCGGCGCCACACTGCGAAGAATGGAGGTTGAGAGGCTCACGTCTTCATCGAGCAGGTTCTTCACCAGCGCGAACCAGGTCCATTGCATATCGGCGCTGCGTGTCGTGAAAGAGACATGTGCATCGACCAGCGTGTATGACGGTGCTGAAAAAGTTTCGAAAGTGGCAAGTCGATCCTGGCGTCGGGCATGGACTGCGGATAGGCCGCTGCGCCATGCGCCCTGACGATATCCTGTCTCCGCGCCGAAGCGTGTTGCCGGTTGCAGGGGCAGGTTGCTGCCGTCCTCCAGCCTGCCGCGGGAGGTGTCGGCAAAAAACCGGAACGACATGCCTTCACCGCGCAAGTTGTAGCTTGCCTCTGCCTCTGCACCGTGGATTTTCGCTTTCACTTGCGACCAGAAGCGCCGCATGAACTCTTCGGTTGGATCGTCATTGCCGGATTCGTCGACTGAACTGCCGTCGGTCCGTCCGAAAACGAAGTTGCTCACCCGGTTTTCGAACAGGTTGGCTTTCCAGCGCAGTTTGCCGTCCGTTTTCTGCAACGTCAGTTCCACGTTGCGCGAGATTTCCTTCTTCAGGTACGGGGCGCCGATGTCGAAGGTTGCCGTCGATTCGTGCGGGCCGTTGGCATACAGTTCTTCGATGGCCGGTGCCCGTTGCGCACTCGAGAAGGTCGCGCCAAGACCGTAACCGGGCGCAAACGTCCACAGGCCTCCCACTGAATAGGAGTGCAGGTTGAAATCGCGGTCGGGTAAGCCGTCGTCGTCGGGGCGGCGGCGGACTGATTCGGTACGCACGCCGGCGCTCGCACGCACCGGGCCGAAATCACGTTGCTCCACCAGGAAGGCGGCGACCGACGACGACTTTGTAACGGGCACCGCGTCGGGTCGTCCAGTTTCTGCGGAAAGCGCAGAGAACCTGCTGTGCTCGGTTTGCATGCCGAAGATGCCCTCCCAGCCTGCAAGCGGCTCATGCGCGATTTCCGCGCGCGTCTCCAGCGCCTTGTTCTTGAATCTCATTGCGGGCGCGCCGTCAGCTTCGTTCTCCGTGTGGCGGTAATCCGTGTTGCCGAGCCTGAAGCGGAAGGATTCGGCACCGGAGAATGGACGCTTTATGAGGCCGTCAACATCCGTCCGCACCTGTGACTGCTCAATGTAGGATCGTTCTTCGGTCGGAATGCCATATCGGTTGTCCATGTTGCCGACCGAGGCGCCGATATGTCCCCAGTCAGCAATGTGCGCTGCGCCGAAGCCGAGGTTGCGCGCTCGTGCGAACGATGAGGGCAGGCGGCCGGAAGCCGAGTCCGGGTCATTCCGTGTTGCGGATCCGGGAATCTTGTAGTCGTCGGCGTTGCGTGCATTGCCGTCCACATGCAGGGCAAGACCACCGGCGCTGCCATCTGCCGAGAAAGACAGGCTTCGCTCTCTGTCTGCCGTGCCGAGGCGAAGTTCGGTTTCTCCGGTTGCTTGCGGCACGAACGTCGTCGGGATGCGTTCATTGACGACGTTGATCAACCCACCGATGGCGCCCGAACCGTATAGCAGGGCGGCAGGCCCGCGCAACACTTCGATCTGGCGTGCCGTCGATGCTTCTGTCGCTACCGCATGGTCGTTAGACAGCGCCGAGAGGTCGGACACAGCCATGCCGTCCTGCAGAATTTTGACGCGTGGCCCTTCGAGGCCGCGGATGATCGGTCGCGAAGCGCCGGCGCCAAAGCCGGACGCCGATACGCCTAGTTCATGCGACAGCGTCTCGCCCAGCGACGCCCCCAGCCTGTTGCGCAGCTCGTTGCCACCCAATACCTTGGCGGGCGTCAGTATTTGCATGGTTTCTTCACTGCTGAACGGGGTCGCAGTAACGACCACGGCAGAAAGGGTTTTTTCTTCGGTTTGAGCAAGGGCAACGAGTGAGCTTGACGCGAGCGCGGACAATACGGCGCCCGCCATGAATGGATGTTGAATGGCCATGACGATTCCTGAATAAGAAGAGAATGCGGCGCAAGTCCTGTCACCGATTGCGCAGGACTTGCTCGATATGTCGAACCGGCGCGCCGCCGGTCAACGGATGGAATGCGTCAGGCGCGAGGTGGCGCGCGTGGGCAGAATGGACGGGCCGGCGGAGCATCCCAAGATGCAAATGCGGCCCATAAGGCGAGGACTTCGGTGCTGGCTAGCAGCGGTGCAATGAATGGCGGCAGGGCGACAGCATCCGCAACCGCCGCCGCGTCGAATGCGGCGCAGGAGTGGCGCGACTCGGTGTCGCCGAAGCCATCGACAACCGTCGGGCCGGTATAAGCATGCTCCTGCAGCCACGGGGCGTGATCTATCCTGTGCGCGAAGCCGGACCATTGCGCGAACAGCAGCATCATCGCCAGCAACATGGCGATGACGGAACGGTTTCGTGCAGCGTGGCGCGCAAGAGGCATCAGGAACTCACTTTACCGATACAGGAACGGCATCTGTGAGGCGGTAGTAGAGGCCCATCGGATCGTCTTTCAGAATGCTCATTTTGCCGCTGACAACGACCGGCTCGAATGTGTATTTGACTGGCGTTTTGGATTTGACTTCGACCACGCCTTCCGGTCCTGCAGGGAGGCAGAAGTTGCAGCTCTGGGGCGTGAGCGACAGCAGGAAGTGTTTCTGCTTCTCGCCCGGCTCCAGGGGCATCATGAAGCCTTGCACCTTGACCTCCTTGTCATTGAGCGCCGTGATCTCCTTGGAGAACTCGGGGAGGATGCGGTCCTTGGTCTTGATCTGCTTTACCTTCGCCAGCGTGTCCCATGACACGACGCCTTTGATTTCAGGGAGTGGCTGCATCATGGGCGGAGGAGCGTTCGGAGGGGGAACATGGCCGCCTGGTGCTGCTTGGGCAGATGCGGGCGGGGCAGAGTAAGCCAGCGCAGGAGCGGCTAGCAGGGCAATGAGCAGGGTGCGCAGGGAGATGGGCATGGCATTTCCGTGATGATGCTTGGACAGTTGGTGCATTGAGCGTTGTGCGGGATAACTAGGGTCAGTGCTTGTGTTTCATGCCGCAGAGCTTGCCGATAGCCAGCCCTTTGCATGTCTTTGCCAATTCGGCATGGCAGGTTTCTTCAGCCTTGCCGGAGGCAAGGCATTGCGCTGCTGCCTGGTGCGCGGCGGCGATTGTCTTGTGCTGCTCGATGATGGCCTTCAGGTGCGCCGGGTCCTCCTTGGCGTGAGTGGCGAAGGCGGTCGTGGCAAGCAGGAGGCTTATCAAGAACTTCATGCGGTTTTCCTTGTTGTGATCAATGTGCCAGTGTTGCTGCGATGTCGGTGCGATAGGCCCGGAGCGCCGGCAGTAACGCCGCCGCAAAACCGACCCCGATAGCCACGACGGCGAGCCATGCTTCTTCAGGAACGACCACAAAACCGGACAGTGTAAGGTTCTGGTCGCTCGCCAAGAGGCGACCGAGGAGTTCGAGCGCTGCATGCCCCGTCAGCCAGCCGAGTACAGCGCCCGCCAGCGAGAGCAACAGGCCTTCGACCAGCAACAGCAGCAACAGTTTCGCCGGTGGAGCACCGAGGGTGCGCAGAATGGCAAGATCCGTCTTGCGTTCCTCGAGCGCGTTGTACAGTGCGGCGAACATCGACAGCGCTGCCGACAGCAGCATGATGCCGGCAATGCCACGCAGGACGTCGACGCCGACGCCGAGCATGCGGAATAGCTTGGCTGATTCGAATGCAGGCTGGGCCGCTTGCAGCTCGCTCTGGCTGTTGATGGCGCGAGGCAGCATCGCTGCGGCTAGCGGCGATGCATACTGCACCAGCAGTGCAGTCAGCTCGCGCTCTTCGTCCATCGCCGCCTTTTCTTCCTTGTCTTCGACGTCGATGCCATGGGCGATCTCATGTACGCGCCACACGGATTCGACCGATGTCAGCACGAGGCGATCAAGCACGGTGCCGGTCGGCTTCAGGACCCCGACCACGGTAAACGGTGCGTCCCCGTGTCCGTCACCGCCGCCACGTGTGAGTCCATGCGAACCGGTGAATGAGGCATCGATCCGGGCGCCTGTCCTTTTCGCTGCTTCTGCGCCAAACACAGCCTGCAACGGCGCATCGAACATCCGCCCCTGCGCAAGCGTGCCGCCGTAGTGCGCAATGTAATCCGGCGTCGTGCCAACGATGCGAAAGCCGCTGTAGCTGTCGCCCAGGGCCAGCGGGATGACCTTCTTGACCATGCGGTTCTGGGCAAGCTGTGCCTGCGCCGCCAGCGGGATATTCCCGGTCGGAATATCGATGTGGTAAATGGAAGACAGGATCAGCTGCAGTGGCGAGCCCTTCGCGCCTACCACGAGGTCAATGCCGCGCGCGTCGCGTAGTGCGTTGTCTTCGATCTGCCGGGATGCGGACAGGACGAAAGTCATCATCGCGATGCCGACGCCCATCAACAGCAGGTTGATAGAAGTCGACAAAGGTTTATGCAGCAGCGATTTGAGCGCTAGGGTGAAGGCGTTAATTCGCGTCATGCTGCCTCCTTCGCGGGCACGCTTAGGCGTAGAACCTTGGCAGCAGGAAGCGCCGCCACGACACGTGCGTCGTGGGTCGCAATGACAAGCGACGCGCCGCTTGCCGACGCCTGCTCTGCAAGCAGGCCGATCGCCGCAGCGCAGGCGAAGTCGTCGAGATTCGCGGTCGGCTCATCGGCCAGCAGCAGCATCGGATGGTTGAACAGGGCGCGCGCGATGGCGACGCGCTGTTGCTGCCCCTGGCTCAGCTGATGCGGCTTCGCGCCGGCCTTGTCGGACAGCCCCAGCGCTTCCAGCAGCGCGTCGGCGCGTGCCATATCGGCATGCCGTCCGTTAGCGTAGGCCGACAGCAAGAGATTTTCCCGCACCGACAGGCTCGGCACCAGTGCGAGCCGTTGCGGCAGGAAGCCGATCGTCTTGCCGCGCCATGCATCCGCTGCGCGTGCAGACAGGGAGGCAACATCGGTACCGGCGACGAGCAGGGTCCCTTGCTGCGGTGAGAGTATCCCCGCCAGCAGATGCAGCAGCGTGGATTTGCCGCAGCCGGACGGCCCGAGGATGATCGCGTACTCTCCTTTGGCGAGCGAAAACTCCGGCACCGATAGCTGCGGCGCCGATGCGGAAAAATAACGGTAGCTGAGATTGGATATTTGCAACATGGTTGCATTATATCGTGAGGTCTGCTTCGCCATTCCAGTCAACGGCATGCTGCGACGATGGAGTTGATGAGGGGAGTGACAGGCCGAAAACTGGGTGCTGAAAAGCAGTCGCAGCAAATCGGCGTAGAAAATCGACGTAGAAAAGCAAACAAGCGCAGGGTGCGGGCACCGTGCGCTTGTGGATCGGGCAAAAGCCCGGTCGGTTTGCGTTGACCTTAGTCGCCGTACAGCTTCTGCTTGAGCTCACGGCGTTGCTGCGCTTCCAGCGACAGGGTCGCCGTCGGGCGTGCCAGCAGGCGCGGGATGCCGATCGGCTCGCCGGTTTCTTCGCACCAACCGTATTCGCCGGCGTCGATGCTGGCGATCGCTTGTTGCACCTTCTTCAGCAGCTTGCGCTCGCGGTCACGGGTGCGCAGTTCAAGCGCATGCTCTTCCTCGATCGTGGCGCGGTCGGCGGGATCCGGCACCAGCACGGTTTCGCGCAAATGCTCGGTGGTTTCGCCTGCATTCTTCAGCAGGTCGCGTTCGAGCTGCTGCAAGCGCGCTTTGAAGAAGGCCAGTTGAGCCTCGTTCATGTAATCCTTGTCGCTCATCTTGAGGATCTGCTCTTCGGTCAACAAGGTTCCGTCAGCCGGGACGGCGGGGGTCGATTTGGTTGTTTTGGTAGCCACTTCGCTTACTTTCGAAACTTCGGGTTTTTTCATTTTATCTGTTAATCCTGTGCTTGCCTTGTCACTGCTCAGGGAAGTACGGGATATCTCCTTTGAACTTTGACTTGGGGCAGAAGTAACAGATGTCTGCTTCAGATCTATTTCTGCCTTGCTTGTTTTCGGGTCTTTCTTGGTCACTGTGCCGGCGCGGGATGCGGCAGGCGCTGCCTTCTTCACAGTCCCTGTTTTGGTTGTACTTTTGGTCGTGGTTTTCGTGGTTTTGGCCGCGGAGTTTACACTACTTTTTACCGTGGTTTTGGAGGCTTTGGCAATCGTTTTTGCTGCACTGGCGGCGGTCTTGGAAACAGGCTTGATCGCGCTGCCGACACTCTTCGTCAGTTTGCTCGCCGCGGTTTTAAGAATTGATTTCTTGGCCGGTTGGCTGGCTGCTTTCACCTTGGTTGCGGCGGTGGTTTTCGCCGGTGCCTTGGTAGCATTCTTGGCCGCTGTGCTCTTGGTGGCGGATCTTGTAACGGTTGCGTTCACGGTGCGTCTCCATTATTTGAACTGCCCGATCACACTAGCCTGAATCGGGCGCCGCGTGGATGTCACCACGCTTTTTGCCAAACGACTACCTCCGCTGCTTGAACTCCAGTAAAACTGGAATAGTTTATACCAAACACTGTTCCAAACCGCGAATAAAAATGTCTTTCGGAAGATTCTTTCCTATAAACACCATTTTGCTTTCGCGCGCCTCGCCTTCGGGCCATTTCACCCCGATGTCTGTGCCCATCGTCTGGTGCACGCCTTGGAACACTACCTTGCGGTCGGCGCCCTGCATCCACAGCACACCCTTGTAACGCAGCATGCGCGGTCCAAATGCCTGCACCAGTCCACCGAGGAATTCATCCAGCTTTGCAGTATCGAAGGGCCGGTCGCTCTTGAAGACGAACGCAGCGATGTCGTCCGAATGGTGCGCAGCATGATGATTATGGTGCGCGTAGCCGTGGTCGCCATGGCTGCAATGAGCTCCGCACTCATGATGCTCATGTGCGTGTTCTTCTTCCGCGAGGAAGTCGGGATCGATTTCCAGCTTGTCGTTCAGGTTGAAGCCGCGCAGGTCGAGCACTTCGCTGATCGGCACCTTGCCGAAGTCCACCTTGCCAACGGGCGCGCGCGGGTTGATGCGCTTGAGCCGCGCGGTCAGTACCTCGATCTCTTCGCTGCTGACCATGTCGGTCTTCGATAACAGCAGCCTGTCGGCGAACCCTGCCTGCCGCTGCGCTTCTTCATGTTCGTCGAGTTGCTGCATGCCGTGCTTCGCATCAACGACGGTGATCACCGCATCGAGCATGTAATGTATCGCGACTTCGTCATCCATGAAGAAGGTCTGTGCCACCGGACCGGGATTGGCCAGGCCAGTGGTTTCGATGACCACATGGTCGAACTGCAACTCGCCCGCATCGCGCTTCTGCGCCAGCGTGCCCAGCGCGAGGATCAGGTCGCCCCGCACGGTGCAGCAGATGCAGCCATTGTTCATTTCGACGATCTGCTCATTGCTGTCCTGCACCAGAATCTCGTTGTCGATGTTCTCCTGGCCGAATTCGTTCTCGATGACCGCAATCTTGTGGCCGTGAGGCTCGCGCAGGATGCGGTTGAGGAGAGTGGTTTTGCCGGCGCCGAGAAAGCCGGTCAGTATGGTCGCGGGTACAAGCTTCATATCAATGTGCGCAGTCAGCGCACCATCCTTTAATCGTGAACTCGATGTCGTGGCTCTGGAAACCTTTTCCAAGGCTTTCCTGCAACGCCTCCTGCAGCATGCCGGCGTCGCCGATGCTGTCCAGGCAAAACACCTTGGAACAGCGCGTGCATTTGAAGTGGCCATGCTGGTGGTGCGGGATGTCGCCCTGGTCCGTGCCGGCACTGTAGCGGAACACCCGGTCATCGCCGGCAATCTTGTGCGCGAGGCCGGCGTCGGTCAGGCAGTCGAGCGCGCGGTACAGCGTCACGCGGTCCATGTCGGCGAAAGTGTCCTGCACGTCCTGATGGGTAATGGCGCGCTGGGCGCCCAGCAATGCCGCGAGCACCTTCACGCGCGCTGCCGTGATGCGTACCGACGCGCCGCGCAGTTGCGCCTCCGCGAGAGCCATTGCCGAAGCAGCGGCAGGCTGGCGAGGCGCTGGCGCTTGTGTGCCATCCGGTTTGGCTTTAATGCTCATTGATCCAGTGCAACGAAAAACTTGAGGGGAAAATTATGACGCAATTTTGTTAACAATTAGCCGGAGTTGCTCGCATGGCAACGGAAAAGCCGTCAGGGCTTGTGCAGCATCAAGCCTTTCAAGTACTCGCCTTCCGGGAAATTTGTCGTCATCGGGTGATCGACACCGGCCGACAGGCGACGCAGGATGCGCGCGTCCACCTTGGCGTCGTTCGCTGCACCGGCAACGATTTTCTGGAACAGGTCGGCACTAATCGCTCCCGAGCAGGAATAGGTAAACAGCAGCCCGCCTTCGCGCAACAATTGGAAGCCGAGCAGGTTGATGTCCTTGTAAGCACGTGCGGCACGCTCCACTTGGCCGGGCGAGGAGGCGAACTTCGGCGGATCGAGGACGATCAGGTCGAACGACTTGCCCTGTTCGCGCAAGCTGCGCAAGGTCTTGAATACGTCGGCATCCCACCATTCCGCACGTGCTGTATCGAAGCCGTTGAGCGCCATGTTGCGCTGTCCGACGGCGAGCGCCTCGCCGGAAGAGTCGATCGAGATCACGCTCTTTGCGCCGCCTTTGAGCGCCGCAAGTGAAAAACCGCCGGTATAGCAAAAGCAGTTCAGCACATCGCGCCCGGCCGCATGATCCATCACCAGCTTGCGATTGTCGCGCTGGTCGATGTAGAAGCCGGTCTTGTGGCCGGTCTTGATATCGACGGCGTAGCGAACACCGTTTTCGGTCACCGGCGTCTCGTCCGCCGGTTCCTTGCCCGCGAGCGTGCCGGTCACCAACGGCAGGCCCTCCCGCTCGCGCACCGACGCGTCGGAGCGTTCATACACATTCGGGCAGCCCGATTCGGCGATCAGCGCCTGCACGATCGGGACCTTCCATGCCTCGACGCCGGCCGACTGGAACTGGCACACCAGATGGCCTTCCTTGCCGCCGTACCAGTCCACCACGAGGCCAGGGAAGCCGTCCGCCTCGCCGAAAATGACGCGAATCGCATCGGTGTCTCGCACGGCTGCGGCGCGATATGCAAAGGCCTTCTTGATACGGCGCTTGATCAGTGCATGATCGATCGGCTCGTTCTCGTTGAAGCTCCAGACGCGGGCGCGGATTTGCGATACCGGGCTGAATGCCGCACGTGCGAGGAACTGGCCGGTGGACGAATGCACCAGCGCAGTGGCGCCGGGTTTGTTCTTTTCTTCCGGCTTGCCTTCGATGCGGTCAATGGCAGTCGGGAAAATCCAGGGGTGGCGGCGCAACAGGCTTTTTTCCTTGCCGGGCTTGAGGGTGATGGTAAGCATGAGGAAATCTGATGATGAACGATGGGTGCGCTGGGGACAGCGCTTATTTTTCAACTTTCTTGGCGCGCGGATGCGCGGCGTCATACACCTGCGCCAGCCGCTGGAAATCCAGCGAGGTATATACCTGCGTGGCGGCAATTGACGCGTGGCCGAGCATCTCCTGCACAGCGCGCAGGTCGCCCGACGACTGCAGCACATGCGACGCAAATGAGTGCCGCAGCACGTGCGGATGCACATTGGCCGGAATGCCGAGTGCCTGGGCATGGGTCTTCAGCCGCAGTTGCAGCACGCGCGGTGACATGCGCGTGCCACGCTCGGTCAGGAACAGAGGGTGCGGATCTGCCTTGACCAGCGTGTTGCGCACCGCGATCCATGCAGCAATCGCCTGCATCGCCGGCTTACCCACAGGGACCCTGCGCTGCTTGCTGCCCTTGCCGGTAACGGTAACTTCGCATTCGTCAAAGTCGATCCAGCCGGCCGACTCGTAGCCGCCTTCCTTCACAAAGCGCACATCCAGCGCCGCCAGTTCGGACACACGCAGGCCGCTGGAGTACAGCAGTTCGAACATGGCTCGGTTGCATAGCTGGCTGGCCGAGTTGGCGTCCTTGTCGGGGCGTGCTTCGGCGACCACGCGCACTGCATCGTCTGCGGATAGCGCCTTCGGCAGAGGCTTGTTGCGTTTGGGCGCTTTGACGCCGTCGACCGGATTGGCGGCCAGCGTGTCGTTTTCCGATAGCCAGTCGAAGAAGCCGCGCCACGCGGAGAGCTTGCGTGCGATAGAGCGGGCATTCAGGCCGTCGGCATGCAACTGCGCAGCGAACTTGCGGATGTGGAAATGGCTGACGGCATTGAGTGCCGGGCTTCCGGGCAGCCGCTCAACCAGTGCCGCCATTTCAGCCAGATCACGGCGGTAGTTGCTGACGGTGTGCGGGGACAGCTTGCGCTGCTTTTCCAGGCAATCGAGATAACCGGCAATACGGTCCTGATTATGGTCCTGGTTATTGGCCTGGTTGGTTGAAGCGCTCACATTCAGCGACGTTTAATCCAGCAGGCAGGCCATGGCTGCGCTTGCCGTTTCGCCGATTTTCGACAGGAAGTCCGTCGCCATGTCGGACGTGAAGCGGCGCGGATCGGGGGATCCCAGCACCAGCAAACCGAAGGCTTCCGGCGCGCCTTCGACGCGCAGTGGCAGCATGGCGATGGACTGGATGGAATCGGCATCGTCGATCCAGGATGCTGCTTCGAAATCCTGGTTCGGCCCGCAGTAAGGCGCGGTCAGGCCATTGCAGAAAATTTTTGCATCTGCGGAGACGTCCGCAGAGAACCAGGTGTGCGAGAACTCCTCGGCAACGCCCCAGATGCGCAGGGTGGCGTACGGTACGCCGAAAATCGTGTTCAGGCCGTTGATCAGGACATGCGGCAGGTCCACGTCATTGCGCGCCATCAGCAGGGAGCGCGTCCATTCCGAGAACTTGTCCGTAATCGCATCGTTTTCCTGTGCAATGCGCAGCAGCTCCGCCAAGCGCAGTTCGAGCGATTTGATTTTCTCGCGCAGCACTTCCATCTGCCGCTCCTGCAGCGAGACCGTGCGGCCTGCCAGCGGGCTGGTCAGCTTCACCTTGGCAAGCAATTCGCTGTGCTCTTCAAAGAAATGCGGGTTGTCCGACAAGAAATCGGCGACGGCGGCGGAATCCAGTTGATAAGTCATATGCAAGATTTTGTAATGGGCGCGCTGTACCAGCGGCAACCGGAGATGAAGCTGTGATTTTAACCGACAACGGTTGAGGAAACGACAGGAATTGTGCAGTGCGGAAAGCAACTTGGAACGTGCTTCGTGGGGGGGGCGGAGCAACGCGCCGTCGTATTGGACTTGCAGTTATTCCACGATCAGGAATGAGCATTGTCCGTATTGTTTCCACCGGCCGATCTTTCCGATCTTCGAACGGTAAAAGGAGGAACCGAGATATACGCGACTGGTCATTATGTTAGCGACAGCACGGAACTACCGGAGTGATTCCCGTCGACTATATCGTGGACGACGAGTGGCTCTGTAGTGCTCGCTATGGCTGATGAGCGAGCCCTGACGTCGACATTGATAAATTTAGCCTAGTGCCGCTCTTGAATTTCCCGCCAGCCGAACAGCATGTAGGGATTGTGAAATGCTGGAAAACGCCGAAAGCAAGGCACTGGCAAAGCAGGCAATGCGGTTATGGCCAATCGTGAGGAGTTGCAGATCATCCGAGCCGCGCGCGCGGGGCAAGCGTCAGCGCAGTTGAGCCTTGGAAAACGCTACCTGTTTGGCGGCGCTGGCTTGCCGAAAAGCTTGCCGACGGCGTTGTACTGGCTGGATCGGGCGGCGCAACAGGATGAGTCTGATGCATGGATGCTGATTGGCAGCCATGTTCCTTTCGAAACTGTGCAGCAGGCTGCGCAACCGTCCAAAATGTACGTGTGGTACGAGCGGGCATTCGATGCCGGCGTGGCGCAGGCCGGGCATGTGCTGGCAAAGCTGGTGCTCGGACAGGTTCCGGGCGCTGTCAGCGACGCGATGCGCAACAAGGCGTTGCGCGCATTGCAGGCGGCCGCGCATGCAGGCATTCCCGAAGCGCAGTGGATGCTGGCGCAATGGATGGGGCATCCTGATGCTGCTCTGTTACATGAATGGCCATCCGACCTTGGCGTGCAGGCGACCGACAACGAGGCGATGCTTGAGTGGGCAACGCGTGCCGCAAGGAGCGGCGTGGTCGATGCGCAGCTCGCCTTGGCCGAACATGCCTGGGCCAGCGGCGACCACGGCACATTCCTGAAATGGGCGCTGCCATTGGCACGTGACATTTTAAAGCGCACCAAGCCGGCCGACCCGCAATTGCTCGCACATGACGCCAGCCTTGTGCTGCGCTGCGCACGCAGCTTGCGCCATTCGGACAATTTCGATCCTGCGGAACTGTCGCACCTGCTTGAGTTCGCGGCGCAAGCCGGAGACCGCGAGGCGCAACTGGAGTTGGGGCTCTGGCTGGCCCGCATCGATGAGAGAGGCAATCGCATCCCAGTCGCCCCGGGCGCAGCCAATTACAAGAGAGCGATACGCTGGCTCTTGCTTGCTGCCCATCAGGAGTCGGGTGATGCCGCCTACGCACTCTCAAAAATCTACCTGAAGCCGGAGTACTCCCATCGCAATCGGAAGGATGCACGGAATTTCCTTGAAATAGCGGCGCGCGCAGGGCACGGCCGTGCGCAGCTGGAGCTGGGCATGGCGTTGTGGCGGGCGCGGCGAGAGCGTGAAGAGAACGATGTCCTTGCGGTGGAATGGCTGCAAAAAGCCCAGGCGCAGGGCATCATCGACGCTGGGCGAATCTTGGGAAAAATCGCCTACCGCGCAGAGCCGGCGCCTTGGGCACGGGTGATATTGCAGCGCCCACCGCGCGCGGCCGTCGAGAAAAACCCGCTGCTCATTGCGCGCATCAGGCTGGCTGAACTGTTTGGTCTTGATCGCACCGAAGCGCTGCTGATCGACCCAAAAGCGGCCGATCGCGGGCACTGTCTGGTGGTCGATGTCCGTGCGCAGCACCCGCATAGCAAGCGGCGGCTGATTTTGGTGGAGACCGTTGCGGAGCGCCAGGCGCTGGACCGCATCCTTGCGGCGTTTGAGAACGTCGCGTATGGGCCGCGGGGGCCGGAAGGGAATTACCGGCAGCGGCTTTACCGACTCAAGTCACTAGCCGGCGAATGAGATTCAGATGTCGATCTCGCCTTCGAACACGCTGACAGCCGGGCCGGTAAGCAGTACCGGCGTGCCGGCGCCGGCCCAGGCGATGCTCAGTTCGCCGCCAAGCGTGGACACCTTTACCGGCGAATCAAGCAGGCCACGACGAATGCCGGCCACAACGGCGGCGCAGGCACCTGTACCGCAAGCCAGCGTCTCCCCGGCGCCGCGCTCAAAAACGCGCAACTTTATCTGCTGACGGTTCACAATCTGCATGAAACCTGCATTCACGCGCTTCGGGAAGCGAAGGTGGTGCTCGATCAGCGGGCCGTCGGCCTGCACAGGAGCAGTCTGCGCATCCGGTACAACCTGCACTGCATGCGGATTACCCATTGAAACGACTGACACCCAAATGGCCCGGCCATTGATGTCCAGCGGCCAGAGCGTGTCATGGCCTTCCTGCTTGCCTTGCAATCCGCTCGCATTGAAGGGGACCTTTTCCGGTTCCAGAATTGGCGCCCCCATATCGACGGTAATGCGGCCGTCCGCTTCCAGTGTGGGCTCGATCACGCCCGCCATGGTTTCCACCTTGATTGCGCGCTTGCTGGTCAAGCCCTTGTCGGTGACGAACTTGACGAAGGCGCGCGCGCCATTGCCGCATTGTTCAACTTCACCGCCGTCGGCGTTGTAGATGCGATAGCGGAAATCGACGCCTGGCGACTGCGGCTTCTCGACGACCAGCATCTGGTCGGCACCGACGCCAAAGCGCCGGTCTGCCAGCTTCTTCCACTGATCGGGTGCGAAGTCGATTTTCTGGTTGATGGCGTCGATCACGACAAAATCATTGCCGGCGCCGTGCATCTTGGTGAACTTGAGTTTCATGCTGCGACTGTGTAGAGGCTAGGATTGCGGGTTTTCGTTATCCGACTTGCGGGCGTATACATTCGGCATGCCTGGGGGGCGTGTCTTGAATCGTTTGTGCGCCCAGAAGTATTCCGCCGGTGTCTCCAGCACGCGTTCTTCGATGAAGGCGTTCATACGACGCGTCGCCGCCACGATGTCGCTGCCTGGATAATCTTCCCAAGCAGGATAGAAGGTAATCTTCCAGCCTTTGTAGTCGGGCAGGAAGGTGGCGATGACCGGAATGACTTTTGCGCGCGTTGCCGCGGCGATTCGTGCCGGTGCAGTCAGCGTCGCGGCGGGTATGCCGAAGAAGGGCACGAACTCGGAGTCCTTCGCGCCGAAGTCCATGTCCGGCAGCATGAAAAACGGCAAGCCTTCGCGCATCGCACGAATGATCGGTTTAACGCCTTCGCCGCGGGAGAACAGTCTGACCGGGAAAAAACGGGAGCGCCCCTTGCGCAATGCCGCATCGAAAACCCGGTTGCGTTGGCGCGTGTAGATTGAACATGCGCTCGCTTCCATTGCAATTGCTACGCCAGCCACGTCGAGGCTGACAAAGTGCGGGCACAGCAGGATCGTCGGACTAGACTGCATTTCCTCCAATGGCATGCGGGGTTCGACAACGATCAGGCGCTTCAGGCGCTCCTCCGGTGCCCACCACAGCACGCCACGCTCCAGCACGCTGCGGGCATATGCCTGGAAATGCTTTTTCGCGATGGCAACTCGCTCCTTTTCCGGCAAATGCGGGAGGCACAAGCGCAGGTTGGTCAGCGTGATATGGCGTCGAGAGCGGACCAATATATATAAGAACGAGCCAACGGCTTCACCAAGACGACCAAGCACCGGCAGCGGAAGCCAGTGCAGCAGCCACATGACGCCCAGTAGCAGCCTCATTGCGTTACCTCCTGTGCGGCGGGGCGTGTGACGCCCGGCGGAGTCTTGTAGCGGTGATAGCTCCAGAAATATTGTGCGGGGCAATGCGCGATCAACTGCTCCATTGCTGCATTGATGGCGCGCGCTTGCTGCTCTGGTGTTCCTTCTAGCACGTGCTCGAACGGTACGAAGCGCACCAGATAACCTTTGCCGAAGGGAAGTCTCTCGGCATACGTCAGGATGATGGGCGCGCCTGACATCTGGTGCATCTTGCCAGGCAGAGTCATGGTGTAGGCCGGTTTGCCGAAAAATTCGGCCCATACGCCTTCACCGTCCTGTGGTACCTGGTCGGGCAGGATGCCAATTGGCACTCCACTGCGTAGGGTTTTTAGCAGGGTACGTACGCCGGACAGGTTGGCCGGCGCCAGTCGCAGCTCTCCACGTGCACGTGCGCCTTCGATGAGCGGCTTGAGCGCCGCCTTGCGCGGAGGGCGATACATCACGGTGATTGGTGTCTTGGAGGCAACGACTTGTGCGGCAATTTCGAAGCAACCGAGATGCGGCGTCAGGAGAATGACGCCGCGTTTCGCCTCGAGCACAGATTGCACCAACTCCCAGTTCTCGACACGGGTGGTGGCGAGCACGCGTTCGGGCGAAGCGCACCAGATAAATGGCAGTTCAAGAATGTTCTTGCCGGCTTCGCGGATCGCAGCGTTACGGTAAGAACCAAACCCGGCGCGGCGGATGTTTTCCTTCAATCTACGGCGATACGACGGCGAGGCAAGATATACCAGCCAGCCCAGTGTGACACCCATTGCATGCAATACTGGCAATGGCAAATGGGACAGCAGGCGAAAAAGAGTGACGAGCATCAAATAAGGTCTGAGAAATTTTGTGATTTTTTTCCAGACGCGTAAAATAACATAGATGTTTTACCCGCCGAGTTAACAGACAACTTGCGAGGCGGCTTATAAATTTCGCTAAAGCGTCGCAGGCTCATGATTGGCCGCGACATGGTCAATAATTTCTCTAATAAGGAGCCTGCGATGGCACATGAATATCTCTTTACCTCGGAATCCGTCTCCGAAGGCCACCCCGATAAAGTCGCTGATCAAATCTCCGATGCGATCCTCGACGCAATCCTGACACAAGACCCGAAGGCGCGCGTCGCCGCTGAAACCCTCTGCAACACCGGTCTGGTGGTGCTGGCCGGCGAAATCACGGCGAACGCCAATGTCGACTATATCAACGTTGCGCGCGACACCCTGAAGCTCATCGGTTATGACAACGCGGACTACGGCATCGATTACAAGAGTTGCGCTGTGATGGTCTGCTATGACAAGCAGTCGCCCGACATCGCCCAAGGCGTCAACGAGGGGACCGGACTGGATCTGGACCAAGGCGCCGGCGACCAGGGCCTGATGTTCGGCTACGCCTGCGACGAGACGCCAGAATTGATGCCGGCCGCAATCTATTACTCGCACCGTATCGTTGAGCGCCAGTCGCAACTGCGCAAGGATGGTCGCTTGCCATGGCTGCGGCCGGATGCAAAGTCGCAGGTGACGCTGCGTTATGTCGATGGCCAGCCCGTAGCGATTGACACGATCGTGCTGTCCACGCAGCACAGCCCCGAGATGTCGCACAAGGCGATCGAGGAAGCGGCGATCGAGGAAATCATCAAGCCGGTGGTGCCGCATACCTGGCTAAAGAATACCCGTTACCTGATCAACCCGACCGGTCGTTTCGTGATCGGTGGTCCACAGGGGGACTGCGGCCTGACGGGGCGCAAGATCATTGTCGATACCTATGGCGGCGCAGCGCCGCACGGTGGCGGCGCGTTCTCCGGCAAGGACCCGTCCAAGGTAGATCGTTCGGCTGCCTATGCCGGCCGCTATGTGGCGAAGAACATCGTTGCCGCCGGCCTGGCGCAGCGCTGCCAGATCCAGGTTTCGTATGCAATCGGTATCGCCAAGCCGACATCCGTCATGGTCACCACCTTCGGCACGGGCCGTATCAGCGATGAAAAGCTGGCCGAATTGGTGCAGGAACTGTTCGACCTGCGTCCGAAGGGCATCGTGCAGATGCTGGACCTGTTGCGCCCGATCTATGCGAAGACCGCAGCCTACGGTCACTTCGGCCGCGAGGAGCCGGAGTTTTCGTGGGAGCGCACCGACAAAGCCCAGGCGCTGCGCGCAGCGGCCGGGCTGTAAGGCCCGGTGTTCGCGATGGCGAACTCCGGGGTTTGGGGCGGAGCTCATGTCCGTGCAGCGGGCGTGGGCGCAGACCACAAGGCTGTGGCGCTGCGTGCTGCTGCCGGTTTGTAAGGCGCTTGCCGCCCGTTGTGGAATTGCCGGGATTTCTTCATCATGAAAATGATTCGTCATGCCGCCGCCTTGTTTCTATTGGCGGCATGCCTGCCGGTGATTGCCTCAACGGCAACGCCGGTGCAGCAGGCTGAATGGTGCAAGCGGCTGACGTCACGCCTTCCTGGCGTTTCGGTGGCAACCTGCCAGCGCAGCGCATTGGTTCCGACCGGTGCGGAGTCTCGCAAGGGGTTCCCGATCCTGATGCGTTCGATTCCGGCGGTCAAGCCAGGCAAGCATGCCGAGCCGCTGCGCATCCTGCTGTTGGGCGGTATCCATGGTGATGAGCTGACTGCGGGTGCCATCGTGTTCCACTGGATGCAGTGGCTGCAGACGCCTGCGGCACAGCAATACCACTGGCATGTGGCACCGGTTGTCAATCCGGACGGGTTGCTTGCCCCCAGGCCGCAGCGGGTAAATGCGAACGGCGTGGACCTGAACCGTAATTTCCCCACGCCCGGCTGGGAGCAGGACGCCAAGCATTACTGGGTCAAGACGACCGGCAGCGACCCCCGGCGCTTCCCCGGCCAATCGCCGCTCTCCGAGCCGGAAAGCCGCTGGTTGAATGACGAAATGGAGCGTTTTCGTCCACACGTGATCATTTCAGTGCATGCGCCATTTGGTGTGCTCGACTTCGATGGGCCCAAGGCCAAGGCGCCGCGCCGTTTTGGCCGCCTGTACTTTAGCCGCGTTGGTGTCTATCCCGGCTCACTCGGCAATTACGGCGGCATGCACAAGAAGGTGCCGGTGATTACGATCGAGCTGCCGAATGCGCTCGCGATGCCGCCAAAGGACGAGATCCAGCGGATCTGGCAGGACATGCTGGCGTGGATTGAACGAAGCTTGGCGGACGAGAAGTCTACGTCGCTTGTGCAGCGTACCTCTGGACAGGCAGCATTGCGCGAGCATTAAAAGGTTTGCAGGATTTGCAGTTTTACCGGGTTATAATCCCGGTTCCAAGGAGCGTTGCAGCACGGTTTTCCCATGACCGTGTCAGGCTTGGACATTTTTCGCAACGGCGCTCACGTTACTTTTTTCTATCTTTCAGGAAAGGAGGGCGTGATGAGCGCCGTTATCTCGAAGTCTATTGAATCCCAAGATTTTTTTGTCGCCGATCTCAGCCTGGCCGATTGGGGCCGTAAAGAGATCAAGATCGCCGAAACCGAAATGCCGGGCCTGATGGCCATCCGCGAGGAGTTTTCCGCCTCGCAGCCTTTGAAAGGCGCGCGCATCACCGGTTCGCTGCACATGACAATCCAGACCGCCGTGCTAATCCAGACGTTGGAAGCGCTGGGTGCACAAGTTCGTTGGGCATCGTGCAACATCTACTCCACGCAGGACCATGCCGCAGCCGCGATTGCTGCCAATGGCACGCCGGTGTTCGCCTTCAAGGGCGAGTCGCTGGACGAGTACTGGGACTTCACGCACCGTATTTTTGAATGGCCGGATGGCGGCTATTCCAACATGATCCTCGACGACGGCGGTGATGCCACCCTGCTGCTGCACCTCGGCGCTCGTGCTGAAAAAGACCTGAGCGTCCTGGCCAATCCGGATTCCGATGAAGCGACCTGCCTGTTCAACGCGATTCGCAAAAAACTGGAAACCGATCCGGCCTGGTACTCGACCCGTCTCGCGCAGATCAAGGGCGTCACTGAAGAAACCACGACCGGTGTGCACCGCCTGTACCAGATGCACAAGGAAGGCAAGCTGGCCTTCCCGGCGATCAACGTCAACGACTCCGTCACCAAGTCCAAGTTCGACAACCTGTACGGCTGCCGTGAATCGCTGGTCGACGGCATCAAGCGCGCAACCGATGTCATGGTCGCCGGCAAGATCGCCGTCGTCTGCGGCTACGGTGACGTGGGCAAGGGTTCGGCACAAGCACTGCGCGCACTGTCCGCACAAGTGTGGGTCACCGAAATTGATCCGATCTGCGCGCTTCAGGCTGCGATGGAAGGCTATCGCGTTGTCACAATGGATTACGCATGCGAACACGGCGATATCTTCGTGACTGCTACCGGCAATTACCATGTGATCACGCACGAGCACATGAAGAAGATGAAAGACCAGGCAATTGTGTGCAACATCGGCCACTTCGACAATGAAATCGAAGTTGCCGCGCTGCGCCAGTACACGTGGGAAAACATCAAGCCGCAGGTCGATCACATCATCTTCCCGAACGGTAAGCGCATCATCCTGCTGGCTGAAGGCCGCCTGGTGAACCTCGGTTGTGCGACCGGCCATCCGTCGTATGTGATGAGCTCTTCCTTTGCCAACCAGACGATTGCGCAGATCGAGCTGTTTAGCAATACGGCCGCCTACCCGGTCGGCGTCTATACGCTGCCGAAGCACTTGGACGAGAAGGTGGCGCGCCTGCAGCTGAAGAAGCTGAATGCGCAGCTCACCGAATTGACCGATGAGCAGGCTGCTTACATTGGTGTGAAGAAGACCGGCCCGTACAAGCCGGAGCACTACCGTTACTAATAAGGGCATGTCCGGGCGCCGAGGGCAGCAGAGATAGACTGCCCGTGCCGCCCGGGCCAAGCGCCCGCGGATTCAACCACTGTCTGCAAGGGGAGCGGCATCATGCGTTTGCTTATTACCTGGCTGATCAACGCAGCGTCACTGTTCGTCTTGCCATACATAATGAGCTCGATCCGCATCGAGAATTTTTCGACTGCACTGATCGCCGCGCTGATACTCGGTCTGGTCAACGTGCTGATCAAGCCGCTCCTGGTGCTGCTCACCCTGCCGGTGACTCTGCTGACGCTCGGGCTGTTCATCTTCATCATCAACGGCTTGCTGTTCTGGGCGGTGGCCAGCTTCATTGGCGGTTTCCACGTTGACGGATTCTGGTCCGCGGTCGGTGGCGCGCTGCTATATAGCCTGATCTCCTGGGCGTTGTCCGCCTTATTGCTAAAGTAAACATGAATCAGAAAAATTTCAGTATCGAGTTTTTCCCTCCCAAGACACCGGAAGGTGTGGAAAAGCTGCGAGCGACCCGCGCCAAACTGGCAGAGCTGCGGCCGAAGTATTTTTCGGTGACCTTTGGTGCCGGCGGTTCGACCCAGAAGGGCACGCTCGAGACCGTGCTCGACATTCAGCGTGAAGGACACGAGGCGGCCCCGCACCTGTCGTGCATCGGCAGTTCGCGTGAAAGCCTGCGCACCATTCTCAACGAGTACAAGGAAAATGGCATTCGCCGTTTGGTAGCACTTCGCGGCGACCTGCCGAGTGGTTACGGCGCTTCCGGCGAATTCCGCTATGCCAATGAGCTGGTCGAGTTTATCCGCGCCGAAACGGGCGACTGGTTCCATATCGAAGTCGCGGCCTATCCGGAAATGCATCCGCAAGCGAGGTCGCCGCAGGACGACTTGCAAAGCTTCGCACGCAAGGTGCGGGCCGGCGCCAATGCAGCGATCACGCAGTACTTCTACAACGCGGATGCATACTTCCGGTTTGTGGATGACGCGCGCAAGGCGGGTATCGAGGTGCCTATCGTTGCGGGCATCATGCCGATCACGAACTATTCCCAGCTCATGCGTTTTTCGGAGATGTGCGGTGCGGAGATTCCGCGCTGGATACGCCTGAAGCTGGCGAGCTTCGGCGACGACACGGACTCGATCCGGGCGTTCGGGCTGGATGTGGTTACCGGCCTGTGTGAGCGCCTGCTCGCAGGCGGCGTGCCGGGATTCCATTTCTATACGTTGAACCAGGCGGCGGCGACCACGGCGCTGTGGAAGCGCCTGAACCTGCCGACCTGATGGCACTGGAATGGCATTTCCGGCACAAACCGGAAATGCCTTTTCCTCAATTGAGCTCGATGGAGGTCTTTTCCGTGATGACCGCGTCGAGCGCCACATCGTGCGAATCCGCGTCGAAAGCGGCAAATCCACATGAATAGCCAACGCCGACCGTGCGCGGACGTGGCGACTGCGCAAGCGTGCGGTCATAGAACCCGCCGCCATACCCGAGACGGTAATACAGCGCGTTGAATCCGACGCAGGGAATCAGGAGCGCTTCGGGCTGGATTTCCTCCCCGCTGACCGGAATCGCCACGCCGAATGCATCTTTTGTCGTCGGATCGCCGGGTCTCCACGCGATGAATTTCAATGGGGAGTCGTTATCGACGACGACCGGCAGGGCCAGCTGTACGCCGCGGGCGGAAAGCTCGGTATAGGCTTGACGCAGATCAGGCTCACTGCGAATCGGCCAGTAGACGCCAAGCGACCGTACCTGATGGGCATCCCACCATGCGATCAAGCGGACGGCGATCTCGCTGTCCCATTGCTTGCGAACTTCAGCCGCAATTGCTTGTCTCTCTGCAAGTAGCGCACGGCGCAATTCGTTTTTGTTCGAAACGGTTTCAGGCATGATTGGGGCGGGAAATTTGTTGCTTCACATGCTATTCTAAAAATTGAAGGGTGATGGACAATCTGCCGCCTCAACACCGGTAGCGAGGGTCTGCATGCTCGATTCAGTACTTAAAGGTCTTATTTGATGTTCCCGATGAAATGGATTGCCGGCGTTGTACTTGCGACTGCCTCGATGGTTTCGCTCGTTCCTGCCGCCCAGGCGAAAAAGCCGGCTGTCAATTATGCCAATGAGGACGAAGTCTTCCTCGCGCTGCGGGAGGCTTCGCGCAACAACGATGCTGCACGCGCTGCTGAGCTGGCATCGCGTCTTGGCAATTATGCCATTCCGTCCTATGTAGATTATTACCGCCTGCGGCCGCGCATCCTCTCGGCGAGCGAGCAGGAGATTCGCGATTACCTAAGCCGCTACGAGGGAAGTGCGATTGCTGACCGCCTGCGTAACGACTGGCTGCTCGAACTCGGCCGTCTGCGGAACTGGGTGCTGTTCGACGAGCAGTACCCGCAGTTCGTGCTGAACGACGACACCCAAGTCAAATGCTATGCATTGATGTCGAAGGCGCTCAAAGGGCAGCGAGTGGTCGACGAGGCGCGCACCTTGCTGGTCTCCCCGCAAAACTATGGCGAAGCTTGCCCCGCGCTGATGTCGACGCTGGTGCAGCAGAATCAGTTCACTGCCGACGATATCTGGTCGCAGGTACGCCTGATTGCCGAGTCGGGAACCGCCGCCACGGTCCGCCGCATTGCCGACCTGACCGGTGCGACGGAAAGTGCGTTAATACAGGCGTTGGAAAAGCCCGATGCGGTGCTGGCGCGCGGCCCGGGCAGCGGGCGTGCGTCGCATGAGGTTTTCATCCTCGCACTTGGACGTAGTGCGAAGAACAACCCGGCGCATGCAGTCAATGCGTTGGTAACTGCGGCCGAGCGCCTGAACGAACGCGAGCGCGAACTGGCTTGGGCGCAGATTGCATTGCAGGCTTCGTACAAGCTGGCGCCGGACGCGGTCGTCTACTGGCACCGCACCAACGGCGCACCGTTGTCGAATGACGGCTACCAGTGGAAGGCGCGCACCGCCTTGCGTGCTGGTGAATGGAAGCTGGTGGAGTCCACGATTGCCGACATGCCAGCTACGCTACGAAATGATCCCGCCTGGATTTACTGGCTCGGTCGCGCCTATCTCGCGGAAGGGAAGGTGGAAGAGGCGAAGAAGAAATTCGAATCAATTGCCGACCAGACCAACTTCTACGGTCAATTGGCATTGGAAGAGCTGGACAGGAAGATCACGATTCCGCCTATGCCCCAGCCGGTGACGGCCGAAGAGCTGGCGCCGATGGCCAGCAATCAGGGCTTCCAGCGTGCATTCAAGTTCTTTGACATGAACCTGCGCTTTGAGGGCCATCGCGAGTGGAACTGGGAATTGCGCAAGATGAACGAGCGCCAGCATCTGGCGGCAGCGGAATTCGCGCGGCAGAAGAATGTGCTGGACCGGATGGTCAATACCTCCGACCGCACCAAGGCCGAGCATGACTTCACGCAGCGTTTCCCGTCGCCGTACCGCGACATCATGCACGCGACCACGCAGCCGCTCGGGCTCGACATGGCGTGGGTGTACGGGCTGATTCGCCAGGAATCGCGTTTCGTGCAAAACGCGCGTTCGCACGTCGGCGCATCCGGGCTCATGCAGGTCATGCCGGCAACCGCCAAGTTTGTCGCGCGCAAGATCGGACTGGGCAATTTCTCCCAAGGGCAGATGAACGACATCAATACCAACATCCTACTCGGCACCAATTACCTCAACATGGTGTTGCAGGACCTCGACGGTTCGCAGGCGATGGCAACGGCCGCCTACAACGCCGGTCCGGGACGTCCGCGTGCCTGGCGTTCGACGCTGACGCGGGCTGTGGAAGGAGCGATTTTTGCCGAATCGATTCCATTTACCGAAACCCGCGACTATGTGAAAAAAGTGTTGTCTAACGCGACTTACTACGCAGCACTTTTCGAGAGCAAGCCGCAATCGCTGAAGGCACGCTTGGGTATGGTGGCACCAAAAGGTTTTGCCGAAAGCGAATTGCCTTAACGCAGCTTGAAAGGCGACGCCATGGTGCTCCTCGCCATGGCGGATCTGTTTGCGGCGCTCCATTCTCAACGTGCACTAACGGGAGCGACACCATGTCTCACCGCAAGATCCTTATCCTCGGCGGCACTGGTTTTATCGGCAGCCACGTGATTGCAAAACTGGCCGATAGCGGGTGCCAGCTCGAAGTGCCGACGCGCCGGAGTTCCCATGCCAGCCATCTGCTGCCATTGCCGGATGTCGATCTTGTGGTCGAGGCCAATATCCACGACGACGAGACGCTGGACAGGCTGGTATGCGGCAAGGATGCCGTCATCAATCTCGTCGGCATCCTGCACGGCAAGCGCGCTGCACATGGCGAGCCCTACGGACCGGACTTCGCCCGCGTGCATGTGGAACTGCCGAAGCGCGTGGTAGCTGCCTGCGCCAAGCATGACGTGCGCCGCTATCTCCATATGAGCGCGCTCGGCGCCGCCCGTAATGCGCCGTCGATGTACCTGCGATCCAAGGCGGACGGTGAAGCAGCCGCCTTTTCCAATCCGGCTGTGCGCACCACTGCGTTCCGGCCCTCCGTCGTGTTTGGCGACCACGATCATTTCCTGAACCTTTTTGCTTCGCTGCAAAAGTTTCTGCCATTCATGCTGCTGGCCAGCCCGGATGCCAAGTTCCAGCCGGTGTATGTGGAGGATGTCGCACAGGCGTTCGTCAATGCGCTCTATGACGACACCACCATAGGCAAGGCATTCGAACTGGTTGGGCCGACGGTCTATACGCTGCGCGAACTGGTGAGGCTGGCGGGCGAATTTTCGGGGCACCGCCGGCCGGTAATTGGCCTGCCGGATACCTTGGCGCGGGTGCAGGCCTTCTTCCTGGAACACATGCCGGGCGAGCCGATGATGACCCGCGATAACCTGGACTCGATGCGCGTCGACAGCATCGCGCAAGCGTCGATGGAGGACGACCTCGGGATCACGCCCACTCCATTGGAGTCGGTTGCGCCGTACTACCTGCAGGGACAGCGTCATCCGCATTCCGGCGTCGCCGCCGTACACGTGAAGCGCTAGCCTGTCAGACACAACCTGGACTCATCGGCGCCATCTGTTTGGCAAAGCCGGTCAAAAAGCTTTATCCTCGAACGTTCCCGCGCGACGAAGGGCGCGGGCGACACACACGATAAACGCCACACTGGACTGGACGTATGCAAAACACAGAACTCGACCCGACGCTTTCCCAGACCCTGAACGGAGCCAGGAATGCCGGCCTCAAACTGGTCATCGGCAACAAGAATTACTCATCATGGTCGATGCGTCCCTGGCTGGTAATGAAAGCATTCGGCATTCCTTTTGAAGAAGTGCGGATTGCACTGGGCCAGCCGGATACGTCGATGCGGATCGGGCAGTATTCCTCGGCGGGTAAGGTGCCGGTGCTGATCGACGGGGAAACGGTCGTATGGGACTCGACGGCGATTTGCGAATACCTTGCCGAACAGTTTCCCGACAAGGGCCTGTGGCCGCGTGATGTCAGGGCGCGTGCAACAGCGCGCTCGATCTGCGCCGAAATGCATTCCGGTTTCAGCGCGTTGCGCACGGCAATGTGGATGAACATTCGCGCGCGTTTCCCCGGCAAGGGACGCACGCCGGGTGCGCAGGGGGATATCGCGCGCATTTGCGAGATCTGGGAAAACTGCCTTGCCCGCTCGGGGCAGCATCAGTTCCTGTTCGGCGACTTCTCGATTGCGGACGCCTATTACGCGCCGGTCGTGATGCGCTTTCGCACCTATGGCGTGTGGCTCGCGCCTGCGCTGCAGGCCTATGTCGACCGCGTGGTGGCGCACCCTGCTGTCGCACAGTGGATGCGCGAGGCCATGGAAGAGCAAGAGCGCCTGGACAAGTACGACATCTATCCGGATTGACTGCGTGCCATGAAGACCTATGTCGTTGGCGGCGCGGTCCGTGATACCTTGCTCGGCCTGCCGGTGCAGGACCACGATCATGTGGTGGTCGGCGCCACGCCCCAGCAAATGATCGAAAAGGGATTCACGCCGGTCGGCAAGGACTTTCCCGTATTTTTGCATCCGGTCACGCATGAGGAATATGCGCTGGCGCGCACCGAACGCAAGACGGCGCCCGGCTACAAAGGCTTTCACTTTCACGCCGCACCCGATGTGACGCTGGAGCAGGACCTGATCCGGCGCGACCTGACCATCAACGCGATGGCACAGGACGAGGACGGCAGCATCATCGATCCCTTCGGCGGGCAGCGCGACCTGCAGGCGCGCGTGTTTCGCCATGTATCCGAAGCCTTTGCGGAAGACCCGGTGCGCATACTGCGGCTGGCGCGTTTTGCCGCGCGCTTCACTGATTTCACGGTAGCCCCTGAAACCAACGCGTTAATGCGCAATATGGTCGAAGCCGGCGAGGTCGATGCGCTGGTGCCGGAGCGGGTGTGGCAGGAACTGGCGCGCGGGCTGATGGAGGCTAAACCGTCGCGCATGTTCGAGGTGTTGCGCGCCTGCGGTGCGCTTGCGCGCATCCTGCCGGAGCTCGATGCCCTGTGGGGCGTACCGCAGCCGGAACTGCACCACCCCGAAATCGATACCGGCGTGCATGTGATGATGGTGATCGACTATGCGGCGGAAAAGAAGCACGACCTGCCGATTCGTTGCGCCGCCCTGATGCATGACCTCGGCAAGGGCGCGACACCCCGGGAAGAATGGCCGAAGCATTACGGCCACGAGGAGCGCGGTGTGAAGCTCGTGGACCAGGCGTGCAAGCGGCTGAAGATCCCGAACGACTGCCGCGACCTCGCAGTAATGACGGCGCGCGAGCATGGCAATGTCAGCCGCGCGCTGGAAATGCGGGTGAACACGATTGTTTCTTTATTTGAGCGCTGCGATGCATTCCGCAAGCCGCAGCGCTTCGTCGACATGCTGCACGCGTCGGAATGTGACCATCATGGGCGTACTGGCTATGCTGACCGCCCGTTTCCGCAGGCGGCGCACCTGGAGAAGGCCTTGCGTGCGGCACGAGGGGTGAATGCAGGTGAAGTCGCGAAGCACCATGCCGATCAGCCACAGCGCATTCCGGAAGCCGTCCATGCTGCGCGCGTGGCGGCAGTGAAGGAGTCGCTCGGTGAACGGGACTCCACCTGAGTGTGATGCAACGGCGCAGTGCCGCTGCATCGCTGTCCACGTTTAGTGCACGTTTAGCGCATCATTAGCGCATGAAGCGCCCGTCCTTGCCGATCATCGTCAGTTCGACGAATTCGCTGCCGGTATGATCGTCCGGCCCATAGGTGACCATGAGGCCGCCGAAGTCGACGCGGCGCATTGATTCCATCGCGCGCAGGAAACCTTCGCGGGTCAGCTTGGGGCCGGCGCGTTTCAGGCCTTCGACCATGACCTTCGCATTGATGAAGCCTTCCATCGCTGCATAGGAGATCGTTGCGCCGCTCGCTTTCGCCGCAACCTTGAATTCCTGGCCGAGCTGGGTCGACAGCAGGTGCGGCGCCGGCGTGATCTGCGAAACCATCACACCATTGCCTGCCGGACCGAGGTCTTTCACGAAGGACTCCGACGAATTATTCGACATCGTCATGATTTGCATATAGCCGCCTTGGACACGGATGGCCTTGATCACTTCCGACGTGTTCTTCGCGGAGCTGACAATAATCAGCGCCGCCGGGTTCGCCTTGATGACCTCGGCGGCCGCGGCCTGGTAGTCCGGCTTGACCCGCGCGAACTTGGTGATTGTCACCGGCGTCAGCTTGCGTGCGTCCATCGCTTTCTTGAATCCATCCAGGCCGTCCTGCCCGAAGGCATCATCGACATGCAGGATACCGATTGCACTGATGCCAATGGTGGCGAAATGGTCGACGGCCTTGATCACTTCATCCTGGTATTTGGCGCGGACATTGAACAGGTAGCGTTTTACCGGAGTGTGGAACACGTCGGCGCCTGTGCTCGGCGCCACCAGTGGCACGTTGTTTGCCTCCAGCAGCGGCAGGATGCCTTGAGTGTGCGGTGTGCCGCGTCCCTGGAACAGCGCAAACACACCTTCCTTCTTGATCAGCGTTTCCGCATTCGCCAGGGTGAGCGCGGGATCGAACTTGTCGTCGAGCACGAGCATTTCGATCTTGCGGCCATGGACGCCGCCTTCCTTGTTGACCTTGTTGAAGTACGCGTTGGCGCCTTCATTCATTTCCTTGACCGGACCGGCAACGGTGCCGGTCACGCCAACGGTCTGGCCCAGCAAAATCCTTGAATCGCTAACGCCGACTTCGGCGGTAACCGGTTGCATGATTCCAACAAGCAACACCGAGGCCAGCAACTTGCGTAATATGACTGCCATGAAATTCCTAGAGAGATAAATGCCCGGTAAATTGTTGGGCCTCGTCAAGAGGGCCGCAATTGTGGGTTTTACGTAACGCGTCAGCAAACAATTAATTAACTCGCATTGAGTTGGGTCAATCGAGTCGCATATAGAAAACAAGCGCTCTCAAACGCACTACATATCGCTTAAAATGGAATTGTGCGCTGCACAATGTGACGGCAACTAACAGGAATCGCCATGAAATCGACCGAACTTGGGGGGCTGACGCCCCCGACCACGACGAGCAAGCACTCGCCCGATTCGGACAAGCCGACCGTGCGTGTGAAAGAGCTGTCCGAGCGTGATCGCCGCCGGCTGCTGATGCATTTCCTGGAGCTGGATGACAGTGACCGGTTGCTGCGCTTTGGGACCGTTTTGCCGGACGAACTGATCACGCGGTACGTGCAGATGCTCGATTTTTCCCGGGATAAATTGTTCGGCGTGTACGACGACAATCTCAGGCTCGCCGGTGTGGGGCACCTCGCCTTCGCGCCGCGCGAGGCAATGCCCGTATTGAGCGATGCGACACTGAAGGAGCATATTGCAGAATTCGGCGTGTCCGTATCGGCCACCGCGCGTGGCCTTGGCATCGGCTCCAAGCTGTTTGAGCGTGCGGCGATCCACTGCCGTAATGAAGACGTGGACACCTTGTACATGCACTGCCTGTCGTCCAACCAGACAATGATCCATATCGCGAAGAAGGCAGGGATGGAAATCCACCGCGATTTCGGTGAAGCGGATGCCTATTTGAAACTGACGCCGGCAAGTCCGGGCACCATGCTGGCCGAGGCTGTCGAGGAGCAGTTCGCGCAGCTGGATTACACGTTGAAGGCTAATGCGAAGGCAGCACTCAAATTGTGGAAGCGCCTGCCGGGCATCAAGGGAAAATAAGACTTCTCAAATCAGTGGCAGGGCCGTCGTATCCTTGACCCGCTGCAGCGCAAAGCTCGATTTCACGTCGAGCACCGCGGGGTGCTTCAGCAGCGTCTCCATCATGAAGTGCGAGAAGTGCTCCATGTCTTCCACGTGTACCCGCAGTAAATAATCCATCTCGCCGGTCATTGCATAACAGGCCACCACTTCCGGCCAGTTCGCGACCGACGCGGCAAAATCGGCGCGTGTCGCACGGGACCCGGCCGGCGCAGCATCGTTGTGCTTTTCCAGGCGTACATTCACATAGGCGAGCAGGCCAAGGCCGAGCCTGTCCGGATCCAGCAGCGCCACATACTGGCGGATCACGCCCGCTTCTTCCAGGCGGCGGATGCGGCGCAGGCAGGGCGAAGGCGACAGGTTGACCCGCTCCGCAATCTCCTGGTTGGTCAGGCGCCCGTCCTGCTGCAAGATCGCAAGGATTTTGCGGTCGATCTTGTCCAAGTCTATTTTTGACATGGATCACCAATTTCAAAAAACAATACGCAATATTATTGCCAAATTAATCCTTCCGTGGGCGAGGATCGCAATTTAATGTCCGGGGCCTTTGCCTATACTGGCTTTTAGATATTTATTAAAAAATACAGGAGACAGCATGGACTTCCAACCTTGGGACAATCCCATGGGCACCGACGGCTTCGAATTCATCGAGTACGCCGCACCTGATCCAAAAGCGCTGGGCGCATTGTTCGAACAGCTCGGTTTTACTGCCATTGCACGGCATCGCCACAAGAATGTGACGCTGTACCGGCAGGGCGAGATCAACTTCATCATCAACGCGGAAAAGGACTCGTTCGCGCAGCGCTTTGCCCGCCTGCATGGTCCGTCGATCTGCGCGATCGCGTTCCGAGTGAAAGATGCAGCGTATGCATACCAGCGCGCGCTGGAACTGGGTGCGTGGGGCTTCGACAACAAGACCGGGCCAATGGAGCTCAATATCCCCGCGATCAAGGGCATTGGCGATTCGCTCATCTATTTTGTCGACCGCTGGCGCGGCAAGGAGGGCAAGAATGGTGTGACTCCGGGTGCCATCGGCGACATCAGCATCTATGACGTCGATTTCGTCGCGATCCCCGGTGCGCAGGCGAATCCGAGAGGCAACGGCCTCACCTACATCGACCATCTGACGCACAACGTGCACCGCGGCCGCATGAAGGAGTGGGCGGAATTCTACGAGCGCCTGTTCAATTTCCGAGAGATCCGCTACTTCGACATCGAAGGCAAGCTGACCGGGCTGAAGTCGAAGGCGATGACCTCACCCTGCGGCAAAATCCGCATTCCGATCAACGAGTCGTCCGACGACAAGTCGCAGATCGCGGAATACCTCGATCTGTATCACGGCGAAGGCATCCAGCACATCGCGCTCGGTACCGACGATATCTACACGACTGTCGAGGGGATGAAGGCGAGCAAGGTCGCCTTCCAGGACACCATCGACACTTACTATGACCTCGTCGACAAGCGCCTGCCGGGACATGGCGAGCGGCTCGATGAGCTGCGCCGCCTGCGGATCCTGATCGATGGCAACAGCAATGCGAGCAAACCCGAGCTGTTGCTGCAGATCTTCACCCAGACCGTGATCGGGCCGATCTTCTTCGAGATCATCCAGCGTAAGGGGGACCAGGGATTTGGTGAGGGCAATTTCCGTGCGCTGTTCGAATCGATCGAGCTCGACCAGATACGGCGTGGCGTGCTGAAAGACGACAAGGTCTCCATTTAAGGAGAGCGATCATGAATACCACAGTCGACCAAGCGGATTTCTTCAAGACGCTTGAAGAGAAGTCCGACGGCGGCAAGCTACGCGGCGATTACAGCAATTGCGACGAGCACTATGTCGTGCGGCAGGACTGGGCGGCCTATACGCCGGAGCAGCACGCATTGTGGCGCAGGCTGTACCAGCGGCAGGCAAAGCTGCTGCAAGGCCGTGCCTGCGATGCGTTCATCGACAGCCTCGGGAAGATGGGCTCAGCAGACGCCATCCCACTGCTGGAGCGCACCAGCGAGGCGCTGCACAAGGCGACCGGCTGGGAGTTGGTCGCGGTGCCGGGACTTGTGCCGGACCTGACCTTCTTCGAGCATCTGGCAAACCGCCGATTCCCGGTGACGGTGTGGCTGCGCGAGCCGCACGAGTTCGACTACATCGTCGAACCGGACATCTTCCATGACTTTTTCGGACATGTGCCGATGCTGTTCAATCCGGTATTTGCGGACTACCTGCAGCAGTACGGCAAGGGCGGGCTGAAGGCGCTGAAACTGGACGCCTTGAAATACCTCGCACGGCTCTACTGGTACACCGTGGAGTTTGGCCTGATCCGGACGAAAGATGGCTTGCGCGTGTATGGCGCCGGCATCCTGTCGTCAGGCGGGGAGATCGAATACTGCCTGACGAGCCCGCATCCGCGCCGCGTTGCGTTGGATATCGAGCGCACGATGCGCACGCTGTACAAGATCGATTCGTATCAGGAGACGTATTTCGTGATCGATGATTTCCAGGAGTTGTTTGATGCAACCGCGCCGGATTTCGCGCCCATCTATGCGCGGCTGAAAACGCAGGAGGATTTGCCGGCAAACAGCTTGCTGCCGGGTGAGGAGAATATTGCGCCTAATCGATAGGCGTCGAGAGCCGGTGTTTAACTCGACAGGCGCTGGCGGACAAGCGCGCGGATCTCGTTGCGCGTGACCTTGCCGTCGCGGTCGGCGTCCAGCTTGTCGAAGTGTTCGACGACGCGTCCCATGCCGGCGGTTTCGGCCTCGGTCTTGGTCAATGCCCCGTCGCCGTCCTTGTCGGCATTCCTGAACTTCTCATCGAACTTCGTGAGATAGCCGGCAGGCTTCTTGTCCGTTGTTTCTTCTATCGAAGACTGAGCAATGGACAACCCGGTCCCGAGTAGCGCACCAGCAAGCATGAATGGAAGTAGTGCAAACATACGATGCCATGAAACGATGTCCAACATGTTTTTACTGTATGTACCGAACGAGCATTTCACTACGGCATTTACGACTTGTTACATGACCGGCATGTTGCGGCGTGCATTGAGAGAACGCACCCCGTGTGTTACTGTGCAAAGATGTCAAGATACGAGACGACGGGCCCACAAGGCGCGTCAGTTTGACAGCGAGAGAGCCCGTTTCGGGCATTACGAGGCTCTACGCACCCAAAGACAAAATTTTTGGCCTGGAGACTGAATGAACGCACCCCTGACTTCCAGTCAGCGCCTGCTGCTGGAAAACATTTCCCTCGACGATAAATTCACGCTGGAGCGCGGACGCGCCTTCATCACCGGCACGCAGGCACTGATCCGCCTGCCGATGATGCAGCGCCAGCGCGATATGCGCGCAGGCCTGAATACCGCCGGCTATATTACCGGCTACCGCGGATCGCCACTGGGCAATGTCGATATGACGGCGATGAAGGCGAAGAAACATCTGGAAGCCCATCACGTTAAATTTCATCCCGGCATGAACGAAGACTTGGCCGCGACAGCCGTATGGGGCACGCAGCAAGTCAACCTGTTCCCGGGTGCCAATTACGACGGCGTGTTCTCGATGTGGTACGGCAAGGGGCCGGGCGTGGACCGCTGCGGCGACGTGTTCAAGCATGCGAACATGGCCGGCACCTCGCGGCATGGCGGCGTGCTGGTGCTCGCCGGCGACGACCATGCGGCGAAATCATCGACCACCGCACACCAGAGCGAACACATCCTGAAGGCCTGCGGCATTCCGGTACTGTATCCGTCCTCGGTGCAGGAATATCTTGACTATGGCCTGCACGGCTGGGCGATGAGTCGCTACACCGGCCTGTGGGTGGCGATGAAATGCGTGACCGACATCGTCGAGTCCGGCGCCTCCGTCGAGCTCGATCCCGAACGCGTGCAGATCGTGCTGCCGACCGATTTCGAACTGCCACCCGGCGGCCTCAACATCCGCTATCCCGACGCCGTGCTGGAGCAGGAAGCGCGGATGAACAATTACAAATGGTACGCAGCTCTCGCCTATGTGCGTGCCAACAAGCTCAACCAGATCATCTGGGACAGCCCGCATGCCCGCATCGGCATCATCACCGCCGGCAAGTCCTATCTCGATACGCGCCAGGCGCTGGCGGACCTCGGCATCGATGAGAACGTCGCGAAAGACATCGGCATCCGCCTGTACAAGATCGGCATGACCTGGCCGCTCGAAGCGGAAGGCGTGCGCTCGTTCGCGCAGGGGCTCGATGAAATCATCGTGGTCGAGGAGAAGCGCCAGATTCTCGAATACCAGTTGAAGGAAGAGCTGTACAACTGGCGCGACGACGTGCGTCCGCGCGTGGTCGGCAAGTTCGACGATACCGGTGAGTGGAGCGGCAATCATCGTGAGGGGCACGGCAACTGGCTGCTGCCCGCAACCTATGAGCTGAACCCGGCGCAGATCGCACGCGCCATCGCGACGCGCATCTCCAAGTATTTCGCAGGGCATCCGGTCGAGCAGCGCGTGAAGGAACGCGTCGCCTACCTCGAAGCGAAAGAGACAGTGCTCAAGGCCAGCAGCCCGAAGCCGGACCCGACCAAGGATCGCATACCGTTCTTCTGCTCGGGCTGTCCGCACAATACGTCGACCAAGGTGCCGGAAGGAAGCCGCGCACTGGCCGGCATCGGATGCCACTACATGGTGCTGTGGATGGACCGCAAGACATCGACCTTCACGCACATGGGCGCGGAAGGCGTGACTTGGGTCGGGCATGCACCGTTCACGAAAGAGCAGCATGTATTCGCCAATCTCGGCGACGGCACCTATTTCCACTCCGGCCTGCTCGCGATTCGCGCCGCGGTCGCCGGCAAGGTCAACATGACCTACAAGATCCTGTACAACGACGCGGTCGCGATGACCGGCGGCCAGCATGTGGACGGCCCGCTGGATCCGGCGATGATCTCTCGCCAGATTGCGGCAGAAGGCGTGAGCCCGATCGTGGTCGTCACCGACGATCCGCAGAAGTATCCGGCGGGAGTGAACTGGGCACCGGGCGTGACCATCCGCCATCGCGATGAACTCGATGCGGTGCAGAAGGAATTGCGTGAAGTGAAGGGCGTGTCCGCGATCATCTACGATCAGACCTGCGCTTCCGAAAAGCGCCGTCGCCGGAAGCGCAACGAGTATCCGGACCCGGCCAAGCGCGTCGTGATCAACGAGCTGGTGTGCGAAGGCTGCGGCGACTGCAGCGTGCAGTCGAACTGCCTGTCGGTGGAACCGCTGGAAACCGAGTTCGGCCGCAAGCGGCAGATTAATCAGTCCACATGCAACAAGGATTACTCCTGCGTGAAGGGTTTCTGCCCGAGCTTTGTCACCGTCGAAGGAGGCCAGCTGAAGAAGCCGAAGAAGGCAGGCATCAGCGCGGATGCCGGTGCGAAGAAACTGCCGATCCTCGATGGCAGCAACCTGCCGCAGCCGCAGCTGCCAAGCACTGAGCAACCGTTTGGTATTCTGGTTACCGGCATCGGCGGCACCGGCGTGGTGACGGTCGGCCAGATCCTGGCGATGGCCGCACATGCAGAAGGTAAGGGCTGCTCGGTGCTCGACATGAGCGGCCTCGCGCAGAAGGGCGGGCCGGTGATGTCGCATGTGCGCCTGGCCGATCACCCGGACGACATTCATTCGACACGCGTTGGCACCGGTGCGGCCGACCTGGTGATCGGCTGCGACGAGATCGTGACTGCAAGCCGCGATGCACTGTCGCGCATGGGCGAGGGGCGCACGCATGCGGCGGTCAACTCGACCGGTGCACCGACGGCCGCCTTCGTAAAAAATCCCGACTGGCAGTTCCCCACCTCCACCGCGGAGAATGACATCCGCAACGCCTGCGGCGCCGACCGCGTCGACTTCATTGATGCGGGCAAGGTTGCCACCGCACTAATGGGCGACAACATCGCGACCAACATGTTCATGCTGGGCTATGTCTGGCAGAAGGGCTGGGTGCCGTTGTCGGAAGCGGCCATCATGAAGGCGATCGAACTCAACGGCGTCTCGATTGAATTCAACAAGCAGTCTTTCGTGTGGGGGCGCAATGCCGCGCACGACTGGGCTGCGGTCGAGCGGCTTGCCAAGCTCAACGACACGACCGCGCAGGTGGTCGAATTCAAACGTGCACCTTCGCTCGACGAGCTGATCGCAAAACGTGTGGATTTCCTCACCGGCTATCAGAACGCTGCCTATGCGGAACAGTACCGGTCCTTCGTGGAGCAGGTGCGCGCGGCGGAAAGCAGGGTCACGGACAAGAAGCCGCTGCGCCTGACCGAGGCGGTGGCGCGCTACCTGTTCAAGCTGATGGCGTACAAGGATGAGTATGAAGTTGCTCGCTTACATGCGCAGACTGGCTTCACCGACAAGATCGCCGGCATGTTCGAGGGCGACTATAAGGTCAAGTACCATCTCGCGCCGCCGCTGTTTGCCAAGCGCGATGCCGAAGGCCACCTGGTCAAGCGCGACTATGGCCCGTGGATGCTCAAGGTATTCGGCGTGCTTGCGAAGCTCAAATTCCTGCGCGGTTCGGCATTTGATATCTTCGGTCACTCGCAGGAACGCCGTACCGAGCGCGCGCTGATCGCACAGTACAAGGAGACCATCGCTGGCTTGCTGGACAAGCTGACGCAGGAAAACCTTGGCAAGGCAGTAGCGATCGCGAGCATCCCTGAAGAGATCCGTGGCTTTGGCCATGTGAAGGAAAAGCACTTGCATGCCGCGAAAGAAAAGGAAGCGGCCTTGCTGAAAGGCTTCGATACGCCGGGCGCGCCGACTGCTACGCCGTCATCGCAACACGCTGCGTAAAACCTTTACCTTTCTCGCCGCCATTCCGGCATTCACCGGGATGGCGGTTTCTATTGCGTTAACACGATGCGCCGCAGGGCCACAGTTGCAAGCTGGCTTCGCAGCAAGGTGGGATCGAGGAAATTGGCTGTGTGGCGCAGCATCCGTCGCTTGGTGCCGCCGTCGGCAGGCAAATGCACTTCCAGTCTTGCGCAGTGAGCAACTAACGGTATAAAGTGGATGCGTTGCATCAATGCATCGACCGCGCCATGTACTCACCACGCCCAGCCACAAGCCAAGCACCGAACGAGCCGGAAAGCGCCAGCGATCTGGAGCTGAAGGAAATGCGGCGCCAGGCAAATCGAATCAAGATGTCGGGGCTGGTCGTCATCAATATGCTGTTGGAGTCCATCACGCTGGCGCTGTTTGCGTATGCGGGTACGATTTCCTACGCGGTTGCCGGCTGGTTCTTCGTGCTCTCCATGATGACCGCGGGCGGCGTGTACCTCTTCATCCGGCGCGGATACAACTTGCGGCTGAAGAACAGGAGCATGCTGGTGCCGCAGATGCTGCTATGCGGCGCGGTGCAGGTGCTGTTCATCTTTCTCGCGCCCAATCTCACGATTCTTTTCCTGCTGATCATCATCGCCTTCAGCGGCTATGCGGCAATCGAATTCACGCCGCGCGAATTCACCATCAGCTGGCTGGTGTTCGGCGCCGTTTCGGCCGTTGCACTCTGGCTGGTGCGCGACCGTTTCGGTTATCCCGGCGTATCCGGGCTTGAGATCGTGCTGGTCTGGGTGTTCTTCTTCCTTACGCTGCGGCAGATGTCGATGGCAGGCGTCAGTTACAGCCGCATGCGCGACAAGCTGTCCGAGACGAACAAGCAGCTGCAGCAATCATTGAAGCAGATCGAGGAGCTTGCCAGCCACGATTCGTTGACCGGCGTGTTGAACCGCCGCCGCTTCATGGAGATGCTGGAAGCGGAAATGCAGCGCAGCGAACGCTTCGGAAGCCCTTTTTGCTTCGTGATGCTGGATCTCGATTTGTTCAAGACCATCAATGACCGCTATGGCCATCCGGTTGGCGATGCAGTGCTGCAAACAGCATGCAGTATTGCCCTGGGGACGCTGCGTGCCACCGATGTGGTGGGGCGACTCGGCGGCGAGGAGTTCGGCATCATCCTGACCGGTACGGCGGCGGAGAGCGGCGTGACTACGATGGAAAGATTGCGCAAGGCAGTGTTCGAGCATGACTGGGACAGCGTGACGCCAGGCCTGATGGTCAGTTTCTCTGCCGGACTTGCCGGACATATGCCCGGGGAAAGTATGCATGCATTGGCGAAACGCGCGGACGAAGCGCTCTATCACGCCAAGCATGCAGGCAGGAACCGCGTAGTGCTTGCCGACGCGGGAGAAGCGCATTCCGCAACTACTGCGGAAACAGACGCGCATCGATGACAGGATTTTGCCCGTTGTTGCCTTCCGCTCATTCGTGGCAGGCAACAGGCGGGCTTGTTATCAATCCAGCTGTGAGCGCAGCGCGGAAAGTTCGATATGCGTGAGGATAACGGCGCTCTTCACTTCGTAATTCGTGGGATCCGCCGGGTGAATGGTGTTCTGCGCCTTGTAGCTGATGCGCGCGAGGTCGTCCACGCTTTCACGCACACTGCGCTCGTCGCGATCCTGCAGGGCGCGCTGCGCCTGGCTGGAGCGCTGGCCAAGTTCCAGCACATAGTCTTTCAGTTCCTTTGGCACACTGGTATCCGAGTGACACGCTCGCATCGCGTGGTAGATGGTGCGGTCAATGAAGCCGAGGCGCTGTTGCATTTCTTCGCTATGCACTTTCATTCACGACTCCTCTCTCAACCATGTACGCTGAACGGGAAGGTGATGAGGAAGTCCTAAAATCATGTCGGTCGCAGTCAAAGGTTGGCAGGCCCGATTTGATGACCTTCTGACTACGAAGTTCCGAATGAACAGACTTCCGGACAGACTTCTCGTTCTGTAACTTCCACCCTGATTGCTGTATTAGTGTTGTGTTTGTGTAGACGGTTTATTCATTTTGCGCCTTCATCTGAGCGATATCAATTCGCACTGCACAATGTATTGGCAGGTGATGAAGGCACGGAAATTGGTGCGATGCGCAAGCAAACATACTTTGCTGCACCGCTCCAAAACCTGGGTGCCGCTTCATTGAAGGGATGCGATGGATTGCTACGCTGCGCAAAACGCCACCCCGGCTGCTTCTGCAACCTCAGCAGCATCAACACCCGTCTTCATCGCTTGTGCAGGCTGGAGTGTGCCGAAAGCCATGCAGGATGATTTCCCACGTGGAGGCAGCCATTTGCAGCGATATGCGACCGTCTTCCCCGCCGTCGAAATCAACACGTCGTTTTACCGGCCGCATCTTCCTGCGACCTATGCGCGGTGGCGGGACACCGTGCCGCCGGCATTTCGTTTTGCCGTCAAGGTGCCGAAGGAAATGACGCACACCTTGCGCATGCGGAATGCGGATGCCGCGCTGGAGAAGTTTGCCGGCGAAGTGACCCACCTGAAGGAGAAGCTTGCCTGCCTGCTGGTGCAGTTGCCGCCCAGCCTGCAGTATGACCCGGAGGTCGCCCAGGCATTCTTTCTCCGCTTGCAGACGCTGATTGACGTCGCAGTCGTCTGCGAGCCGCGCCACCCGACCTGGTTTGCGGAGGACGCTGCGCAGATGCTGGACAAGCTCGATGTTGCCTACGTTACTGCGGATCCGGAAGTCGCTCCCTTGCCGCGATCCGCCGCGGCGTCGCAGACGGTGTACATCCGGCTGCACGGTTCACCAGTGATGTACCACTCGGCGTATTCCGATGCCTATCTGGACCAGCTTGCCGAAAGGATCAACCACGATGCGCGCGCCGGCAAGCAGGTGTGGTGCGTGTTCGACAATACCGCCAGCGGCGCAGCGCAACCTAATGCGTTGTTTCTGCTGAAACGCCTGCAGACTCTTGGGACGATGGTGACGGTATCGCCTCCGGCGGGCTGACGGGAGCCGCCGCATTGGCACTGCCACCAGTGCTCTTGACGACGGTCACTGTGCAATCCGCCTGTGCGACGACCTGCGAGGACACGCTGCCGAGGTAGCGCCGGAATGCCGAGCTGCCGCGCGAGCCGATCACGATATGGTCGACTGCGTTGACCTTGGCATAGTCGACGATGGCCGACGCGGGATCGGGCGCTTCGAGCACATGGTAGGTGATCTTCTCCGGCGGGATCGAGAGCGGCCTGGCCCAGTGCTTGAGGCCGACCAGGTGCTTCACGTGGATATTGTTGCCCTGCTTGTCCACGTACTCGTCCATGCCGATACGATTGGTTTTCTGCACGGTCACGCAGGCCAGGCGCGCGCCCGGCTCGGTCTGCAGGATACGGCGCGATGCGACGCGCAGCGATTCGGCGAGCGCTTCCGAGCCATAGGCCAGATCGATTGCGACCATGATGATCGGCGCGCGGGTCAGCTGTTCCGCAGCCGACTGCTGCGGCACCGGCTCCATGCCCATGGCGCGGAACCAGCGGCGAACCAGCTTGAAGAAGCCGTTGCGTACGCGCTTTGCGGCACGTTCCGTCAGCTTCACCTGGTCGGGGTTTTGCAGTTCGAAGGCGAGTTGTGCAGTGGTATCGTGACGTTTGTTCGGGTTGACTTCCAGGCAGCGCAGGATGATCTCCTGCAGCCACGGCGGAATCGCCGGGTTCAGCGAGCGCGGCGGCACTGCGTCGCGATACAGCCGGCGGCGCAGGCCCGAGATCGAGGTCGGGAAACCGTAGGGCCGCTCGCCGGTGGCGAGGTGATACAGCAGCACGCCGAGCGCAAACAGGTCGCTGCGCGGATCGTTGCGCATGTGCAGCACCTGCTCCGGCGAAATATAAGGACCGGTACCCATCGGCAGGCGGAATTCCTCCGCCAGCAGGTCAGGCAGCTTGTCGTGGCGCGCCAGGCCATAATCGATCAGGATCGCCTCGCCAGTCGGGCGGAACATGATGTTGCTCGGCTTGATGTCGAGATGGATCACATGCTGCCGGTGCAGGTCATGCAGCGCGGTCGCGACCTTGATGCCGATTTCCACCACCTCATCGATCGGCAGCGGCGCTTCGTCAAAGCGTGAGCGCAGCGACTTGCCGGCAATCAGTTCCATCACGATGTACGGCTGGCCGGTGAAGTCGCCGGCAGCAACATAGTGCGGGACATGGATGCCGGTGAGCTTGGGCATGATCATCTGCTCGACTTCGAAGCCGACGATCGCTGCCGGGTCGTTATGGTCGCCGAGGATAGGGATTTTCATCAGCAGTGGCGTTTGCGACGCCGCGTCGCCGGCATTGCCGGGGTCAACGCGCGACACGCGCCACAGCATCGCCATGCCGCCCTTGTGCAGCTTTTCCTCGAGGCGATAGCCATCGATCACCATACCGACTTCAAGGCGATTCATGCGGGCTCCTAGAGGGTGTTATAAACTGGAACAGGGGTCGCGCAACCCCGGGAAGCGGCCGCATACTAGGCGCAGCGACGCGTCGTAGCGGGGCTACGGCAAGGAGTTGCAACAACGTAGGCAGCCGCTTCCCGGGGTTGCCCGAAGGGTTCCGTCGAGAACGGCGCATCGCGGTGTCGCAGGCCGCTTGCAGTACCCGTACTGCGGTGCGTCCTGCTTCGTACGCTGCATCCGTTCTCGACGGAACGCGACCCCTGTTCCAGTTCATAACACCCTCTATCGGCCGTGTTCGAGGCGGCTGCCGATGCTTTGCGGCAGGCCGGCCGCGCGGATCTTCGCGGCGGCGGTTTCGTAATCGTAGGGAACGCGGAAATAGATCAGCTCGTGCGTCACATCGTCGTACAGCGCATAGCAGGCGGCCGGATTGCCGTCGCGCGGCTGGCCGGCGGATCCGGGGAGCACCAGCCAGCGGCGTTGCGTGCCGAGCGGAATGCTGCTGTCGCCGGTCGGCACGAAGGATGAGATCTTGCCGGTCATCGACAGGTTGTAAAGCGCCGGCTCATGCACATGGCCGCAGAAGGTCACGCGGCAGCGTGTCGCATGCATGCTCTTGAGTGCTTCCAGCGTGCCGGTGATGTATTCCCAGTTGCGCGGCTCCGCGGCGCTGGCATGCACGAACAGGCAATTGTTCGATTCCTGCGTCAGCGGCAGGTCGGTCAGGAACTTTATCTGGCTTTCCGTGAGCTGCGCCCGCGTCCACTCCACAACCTGCTTGGCCTGCTGGTTCATGTGCTTGCCGGGCGCCTGCGCGACGGCGATATCGTGGTTGCCTTGCACCGCGATGGCGCCTTGCTTCACGTAATCCATCACGGTATCGACAACCCAGGCAGGGTCGGCGCCATAGCCGACCAGGTCGCCGAGAAAAGCATAGCGTTGCGCCTTGCGCTCTTGTGCATGGGCGAGGCAGGCGGACAGAGCCTCGCGATTGGCATGGATGTCGGTAAGGATGGCGATCAGCATGGAGGTCTGCCTGGTTGAATGTATCTTTGGGTGATTGCTTGCTACGCAGGGAATACAGGAATCCTCATCCTACTCCCAGATCCTTTGAGTTTGCTTACAAGCCTGTTTGGAGACCTACTGCGCAGCCTGAGTTTGGCCGGGGGCGCTACGGTTTTCAAACAGGCTTTGACGAGGCGGCCTGTTGCGTAGCCTGCCTGAATCGCTCGTAGCCTCTAGCGCGCAGCTCGCAGGCCGGGCATGTGCCACAGCCGTAGCCCCAATCGTGCAGTGCGCCGCGCTCGCCCAGATAGCAGGTATGGGTATCGGCGCGAATCAGGTTGACCAGCGGCGTGCCGCCGAGCTCCTGCGCCAGCTGCCACGTCTCGGCCTTGTCGATCCACATCAGCGGCGTTTCCACCTTCAGGCGGGTCGCCATGCCGAGGTTGAGCGCCACCTGCAATGCCTTCATCGTGTCGTCGCGGCAATCGGGATAGCCCGAGAAATCCGTTTCGCACATGCCACCCACCAACACGTCGAGGCCGCGCCGATAGGCAACCGTGGCGGCGACCATCATGAACAGCAAGTTGCGGCCAGGCACAAAGGTGTTCGGCAAGCCGTTTTCCTGCATTGCGATTTCGACGTCGCGCGTCAACGCGGTATCGGAGATATGCGACAGCAGCGACAGATCGATCATGTGGTCTTCGCCGAGACGCGCGTCCCATGCAGGCGATAACACCCGCATTTTCTGCAGCAATGCCGGGCGCACGCTCAATTCGACCGCATGCCGCTGGCCATAGTCGAAGCCGATGGTCTCCACATGGGCATAGCGAGCCAGTGCCCATGCCAGGCAGGTTGTGGAGTCCTGGCCGCCGCTGAACAGGACGAGTGCGCGGTTGGAGAGTGTCATGGGTTCTTCAGGTTGAGTTGCTGTGGCGCGAGCGCATGGAGTCCGGATTTTACGATGCTTTCGCACCGATTTTCTGCAGCGTTTGCTCGATGTAATCGCCGTTGTCGTCGGAAAAGCGCAGGCGCACCGGATACCATTCGAGCGAAGGTGCGAGCCAGATGTCGAGCTGCTGGTCCTTGTCGTCCGGCTGGGGCATCCGCACGATGTGCAGCGCATTCATTTCCCCCAGCGGCGTGGTGACCTTGTCTCGCTTGACGACCTTGAACGTCCAGGGCTCTGCGTGGCGCGTCCCGGCCACGACGAAAGTCCAGCTCGTGCCCGGCTTGAACTTTGCGGGCGCTGCGCGCGCGATCGAAATCAGCTGCCAGACCGCGCTGTTGCGGTCCTGTTCGCCGCCCTTGATCGGGTAGCTGTCGTCCGAGGCGGTGAAGCGGATGGTATTGGCAGTGCGATCGAAGGACGTGGTCGTCTTCTCGCGGCGGAAACGCTTTTCGGAAAAGGTCGCGGGAGCCAGTCCGTAAGCATCGACGGTGCCTTCGCTTTTTGCGTCGAGGATTTTCCCGACCAGCATTGCGCGCGCTTCATTGCTCACGCTGAACTTGCCGGCGTCCGCGGTCCAGCGCATGACGCCTTCGCCTTCGACCGACATGCCTTTCTGCTTGGCCTTGATCGTATAGGTCAGCTCTGCCGAAGGCGGAAGGTTGACCTTGTACTTGGTTGCCGCAGTGGCGGCCGGTGCACCGAGCAAGGTCCATGACAACATGGCAATCGGCAGGGCAAGCAACGGCGCGCGGAACAGGGAAGCGATCATCGTCAGGGAGTGAGAAGGTTATTGTGGGGATGTTGCGGCGATTGCCGACAGGGACAGGTCGACGTGATCGCCGTTTGCATAGGTGTAGCGGACCCGTGCCGGATACCATTCCCGCTGCGGCGCCAGCCAGATGTCGACGCGTTCATCATACGTGCCGGCCTGCGGCGCCCGCACCACATGCCAGGCGGCCAGCTTGCCATAAGGTGTTTCGATTTCTTCCTCGCCGACCACCTGGATGCGCCATGTCTCGCCCTTGCGCTTGCCGGCAACAAAGATATCGATTTCCGTGCCCGGTGCAAACTGCGCCGCATCGCCGCGTCCCACGCTCGCCAGTTGCCAGACCACGCTGACGCGGTCCTGTTCGCCGCCCTGATAGGGATAGGTGATTTCGGAGGCGGAAAAGCTGATCAGCTTTTCATCGTGCCGGAAATGGGTGTTGATCATCGGCTTGCGCCACGGCTTCTCGCTGTACAGCACCGGTGCGACGCCGAATTCATTCAGGGTGCCTTCACTCTTCAAGTCCAGCACATCAATGGTGAAAATGATTGAGGTGCTCGCTTTGGCGACGAGGCTGTAGCTGTTCCCGGACATTTCCCACCGGAAGGTGCCATTGCCGAACCAGTTCTGACCCTTGAGCACACCGCGTACGTCGTACTGCAATTCTGCCGACGGCGGCGGACTGACGGTGTAGCGCGTGGTTACCTGTTCTGCCGCTTCGGCTGCGGCGGAGGCGATGACATCGGCCGCCGGTTCCGCACTGCTGTCGGTATCGGCGGCGGACGGGGCGGCTGCGGTGTCGACGACCGCTTCCGGCATCGGCGCGGCGGCGGGCGCCGGTGCTAATGCGGGCGGGCGCTTGCGCTGGACTTTCGGTTTGCGCACGGCGGCAGGCTTCGGCGCCGGTGCGGGCTCGACGACGGGTGGCGGAAGCAGGGCGGCGGTGACGGTGGTTGGCCGGTTCTCCTGCAAGGATGGCAAGCCGAGGCGGCCGTCGGCCCACTGGAAGAGCAGCACATGCAGCAGCACGGATGCGGTCAGCAGCGCGACCAAGCGTTGAGGTCGCACGCGCCGGTCTTCTGCTGAGGAAAAAATCATCGCCATTTCGCTAGTTTAACAACGTATCCGCCTGTGATTGTGCGCGGGATCGAAAGTTTCCAAGGGTTAAATTCAACCGGCCGAGATCGACGTCAAAGGCGGCTACCAGCAGCAAACTGCTTGCGACGATATTGACCCAGCGCATATGACAGCGCATGCTGCAAGGCGCATACTGGAACCTTTGCCAATTTGCTTATTCAATCAGACGATTGCGCCGCACGTCCGCGCTAACGGGAGACCAGACATGATCAAGCCGAACATACCGAATATGCCCAACTTCCCCGGAATGGGCGCAATGACGGATACCCTCGATTTCGTGAAGAACCTGTGGAGCGGCATGGGTATTCCCGGCATGAACATGTCGGGAATGAACATGCCGGGGATGCCAGGGATGAATTTGCCCGGCATGGTGATACCGAGTCTGTCGGTGGACGAGATCAACAAGAAGATCTCCGACATGAGGGCGGTGGAATCCTGGCTAAACCTGAACATGAACATGCTCCGCAGCACCATCCAGGCGCTGGAGGTGCAGTCCGCGACGATTGCGACGTTGCAGACCATGGGCGAAACCTTCTCGGCCACCATGGGTGCCGCCGGGCAGCAGGCGGCGGCCGCCGCTGGTATGCCCCAGATGCCTGCCGCCGGTAATGGTGCGCAGGCCGGCAACGGCGCACATAGCGAAGAGAGGCTGCACGGGGCACCGGAACCGACCAGCAAGGATCAGTCGGATGCCGCCAACCTGACGGCGCCGCTGGTCAATGCCACCGCCTGGTGGAATATGCTGCAGGACCAGTTCCAGCAGGCAGTGAGTGGCGCGATGAGTTCCGAGCCGCCTGCGACCGCGGCCGACTCCGCCGCACCGAAGGCGCAAGCCAAGCCCAAGGCAAAAAAGGCCAAGACGGCCGCATCAACCAAGTCGCAAGCTGCGGCGCCGGCCACATCTTCCGGCACGACCCGCAAACGCAAGACCAGCAAATGACCGGCAAATGATCAGCAAATAAGCGCAGTCCAGAAGACCCGGCAGAAGCGGCGAGCTTTCGTGGCGCTGCTTCAGGTGCTCGGTTTCTCCTGCTGCGTGCCTGGCGCTCCTGACATGCCTGGCGCAGCCACTCTCAGATGTTGAACCAGCCACAAGCTGACCAGGCCGCAAGTGACGGCCAGGTAGCCGACGATGTTGTAGTGCTCGATCTGCCCCACTGCATTGCGCGAGATAATCATGCCGGCCACCAGCGAAGCCAGGCCGGAGGACATCATCTGCACCGACGACGTCAGGCTCATGAAGGTGCCGCGCACCGCAGGTGCGGCCGACGCCGTCACCATCGCCATGCCGGGGATCATGCGGCCGGGCACAAGGATGAAGAACACGGTCGAATTGATCAGCACCGCCCACCACGGCACCGGCACCAGATGCGTCGTCACCAGCAGCGGCAGAAACGACGCCAGTGCCACCCAGCGGAAAGTGTGCAGCTTCCCATGCCGGTCGGCCAGGCGGCCGATCAGGCGCGACGTGAAGAACGTCGCTGTGCCGCCGCACAGGTAAATCACCGTAATGAAGCTTTCCGTCATGCCGACATTGGCCGTGTAATACAGCGCGATATACGGAATCACGCTGAAGCCGCCCATCATCAATAGCGACATGAATGCAAATGCCCTCAGGTGGTTTGGCTCGCGGGCGATGGCATAGATCCGCTGGAATACATTGCCCTGCCGCGGGCTGTCCAGATGGGCGGTAAGGGACGGCAGGAACCGGTAGCCGATGAACAGGAATACGCTGGCCAGCACCACGATGAAGAAGAACGGCGCGCGCCAGCCGAGTGCGCCGATATGGTTGGCGAGGAACAGGCCGAGCGGCACGCCGGCGACCGTCGACATCGAGAACGCCGCCATGACCGTCCCCATTGCCTGGCCTCTCCGCTCGAACGGCACGACGTCCGCTACCATCGTCTGCACCATTGCGCCAAGGACGCCACCGAACGCACCTGCCAGCGCACGGGCGACCAGCAGCGACGTATAGTTCGGCGCCAGCCCGCACGCCAGCGTGGCGAGGATGAACAGCACATACAGCGTCAGCATCAGCTTGCGGCGGTCGAAGCGATCGACATAGGTTGCCGCCAGCAGGCCGGACGCGGCGGCGGTGAAGGTGTAGGAGGAAAGCAGCAGCCCGAATTGCTGTGTATTGATATTCAGCGCCCGCAGCAGTTGCGGCCCGAGCGGCATCATGATCATGAAATCGAGGACGTGCGTGAACTGTATGCCGGCCAACACCAGCAGGAAGAGTTGTTCTGCTCTGCGCGCAGAAAAATCAGTTGAGGGCTTCAAAGATTAAGTGCGGTGACTGTTCAATAAGCCCATAGCTTAGCAGCGTTCACGATCCTCTTCCGGCAAGCGAGAAAGGCCAACTGGGATTCAAGTGCATTTGCCCAGCGAGGCCAGCAACATGCCGTGGCTGCCTCTTTCGACGTGGCGCCTTTGCTGCACAGCGCGCCGTGCAGGGGAATGGACGGGGTTTGATTCAAGGGGGACACACCGCTCCTGAAGAACTTCAGGTTTCACGCCCGGTTTCCGTTCCGCCGATGCTTGGCTGGTCAACAGCTTCTCGCCGCCGTCTATTCATGCGACATGGACGTTTGGCATGGATGAAATCGACACCATACCCAGGAAACAATGTCTTCTTTCGGCGAAAACGCGATCAGGAACAATACCGGCCTGTAAAGGTCAACCTACACCACCTGTATTGCACCGCGTGACGGATATAGCGGGAAACAACGGGATACAACGCCTTGCATCGAAGTGCCAATGCCTTCGTGCAAACCTGCGTTTGAAAACCAGTAAGACGGAACGCGCCGATACGCACTTCATTTCTCTTTCCGACACGCTACTGGTTGTCGGCTTTCGCTTTTCGAATTTCCCACTTTGAGGTCTTCAATATGGATGTAGGAACACAGTTTGCGCGTAGTCACGAAAATGCCATCAAGATAGGAATGATTTTCCGGGAAAGGGCTGACACTGCATTAAAGCAATTCAATCGGCGCGTGCAGGAGAGCGTAAACGGCGACGGCGCCGGTCCCGAACAGATCTTCTCGCTGCTGGCCGATTTGAATCCGTGGAGCTGCTCCCGGTATGCGGTCGACGTCGCACAACGTTCCGTTCTGTTCTGGGACACGTTGCGCCAGCGAGGCAATCAGTTTGCCAAGCACCCTTGGCTCGGTCCCGAGCTCGTGCTGCATTTCGACTACGACGTTGTCCTTGATGGGCGATCATTCGATCGCCCTGTCAATTACGCGATGTTGCGGATCAAGCCGCCTGAAGGAATGACGGTCGATCCCAAGAAGCGGCCTTATATCATCATTGACCCGCGCGCCGGGCATGGGCCGGGAATTGGCGGTTTCAAGGATGATTCGCAGGTGGGTGTCGCACTGCGTGCCGGCCATCCGGTGTACTTCGTTATCTTCTTTCGCGACCCCGAACCTGGCCAGACGCTACTCGATGTATGCGCAGCAGAGCAGCAGTTCGTGAAGAAAGTGCGCGCGCTGCATCCGGACAGCGCCAAGCCGGCAATCGTGGGGAACTGCCAGGGTGGCTGGGCAGCGATGATGCTGGGATCGTCCACTCCCAATGAAACCGGTCCTATCGTCATCAATGGCGCGCCGATGTCGTACTGGGGCGGCGCGTGGGGCGAGGGCGGTGCCGACAACCCGATGCGCTATTCAGGCGGCATGCTGGGAGGGACGTGGCTGGCGTCGCTGGTGGCCGATATGGGCAACGGCAAATTCGAGGCGCGTGGCTGGTGCAGAACTTCGAAAACCTCAATCCTGCCAACAGCCTGTGGGACAAGTATTACAACCTGTTCGCGAACATCGATACCGAGCCGCCGCGCTTTCTCGAATTCGAGCGCTGGTGGGGCGGTTATTACTTGATGAATCGCGAGGAAATCGAATGGATCACGCGCAATCTCTTCGTCGGAAACAAGCTATGGTCCGGCGATGTCCGGTCGACGGACGGCAAAGCCTTCGACCTGCGTCGCATTAAGTCGCCGATCGTCCTGTTCGCCTCGATGGGGGACAACATCACGCCGCCGCAACAGGCTTTCAACTGGGTAGCCGACATGTATGGCAGTACCGAAGAGATCAAGGCATGCGGCCAGGTGATCGTCGGCTTGACGCATCGAAGCATCGGCCATCTCGGTATTTTCGTTTCGGGCAAGGTCGCGCAGAAGGAGCATAGCCAGATCATTTCGGTCCTGAAGTCGATCGAAGCGCTGCCGCCGGGCCTGTACGGCATGGAGATCACGGAAAACAAGGGTGCGGGCGGAAAGACCGAGTACGACGTCGAGTTTCGCGAGCATCGCCTCGAGGAGCTTTCCGCGCATTTCAATCGCTTCAAGCGCGCCGATGAAAAACCTTTCGAAGCGGTCGTCGCGATCTCCGATTTCAACCAGCGTGCCTATGAACTGTTTGCACAGCCTATCGTGCAAGCCATGTCTAACGAGATGAGCGCGCGTTTGTTGCGTCAATTCCATCCATTGCGGGTGCAGTATTGGTCCATCTCCGATCTCAATCCCTGGCTGGCATGGCTTGAGCCAGCGGCGCAGGCCATCAAGGCGAACCGGCAGTCGATGGATGCCGGCCAGCCATTGCGCCGGGCAGAGAAAGTCGGCTCCGAACTGATCAGCACGTCGCTCGACTATTACCGCGGAATGCGCGATGCGGCGACCGAGGCGGCGTTCTTTACGGTATACGCCAACATGTTCTCGTTATACCTGGCAGACAAGCATGAAGCGGAGGCCCGCATGGAGAAGGTCGCGACAGACTCGCGCGATCTTCCCTTCGTCAAGGAGGCGTTGGCGTCCATTGCGGAAGGCGGCTACGCCGAAGCGTTCGCACGCGTGTCTTTCCTCCTCTCGCGACGGGGGCAACCGCTGCCGCTCGCCCGGTTGAGGATGGAGGAGGAACTGGCGGCTACCTACGCGGCATACTATCCAGCGATTCCCCCGGACCAGTTCCGCCGTATCCGGGGAGAGCAGGAGATTATCGCGCGCTTTGAACCGGACCAGGCGGTCCTCACCCTGCCGGTTTTGCTGGCCGACCGCGACGACCGCGAGAAGATGCTGACCTTTCTCAACAAACTGATGGCAGATCGGCGGGTGCAAAATGCCCAACCGACCGAAGAGCAGCAGGCCATGTTTGAACGCATCCGTACGGTACTGAACCGGCGGCGCGCGAGCGACCGGCCTTTCGCCGCAGTCGCGAGGTCTTCCGCTGAAAGGCAAGAGGTTTCCTGACCCTGTGTCGAAGGAAAGGCAACGGGCGCCGTCAAAGAGCTTTCGCCCGGACGCTTCCGCGAACAAGACGCGCGGCGGCATCGGCCGGGTATAGCCGACTACAGGCGCACGACACGACACGGCACCTGATGGCCGGACGTGCAAGTCCGGCCGCGGATTCAAACCGTCACGTACAAGATCGCGCCTGCAAGCACTGCGGTAATCGGTACGACCATGCCCAGGCCGCAGACGATGCGTCGCATTGTTGCACGCACTTTCTGCTCAACGCGCGCGTTGCGCTCCGCAATGATTCGCTCAAAGTGCGCTTCAGCCAGCAAGTCCGGAGCCAGTCCCTCGGTCGAAGCAAGCCTTTCGGTTTGCCGCGCGATCTCGGACTCGTTCAGGCGCATGTTGCGAAGTGCCGCTGCGTAATCGCTTTTGAAATTAGCCGTGATGTTCATTTCAGAACCCCATTCGCCTTAAAAAGCTGCTTTGAGGAAATTATAGAACTCCGGTAGTGGCCGGGAAGGGAAAGACGTAATCAGCACGGAATGGCTTGACCCAGCTCATTTATCCGTGTTGCGCGAGCATCATTGGCACAGCTGCACATTGTGATTCGTGCAATGGGATGCAATGGCGATTGGAGAATGCGATCGCTGTGTGGCTTGCTACACCGCTTGACCGGGAGGTAATCCCTCGCTGTCCTCGAAATCCATCGTGTCCATATCGGTGTCGGACTCAACGGGTTTTCCAAACACCTTCAGCCACGCAAAGCCGGCCACCCCGGCGGTCAGCGATGCCAGCAGAATCGCCATCTTCGAGGCATTGATCAGGTCGGCGTCTCCGGTAAATGCAAGGTTGGTGATAAAGATCGACATTGTGAAACCGATTCCCCCCAGCAGCCCGGCGCCGAACACGTGACGCCACTGCAAGTCGAGCGGAAGGCGGCAGAGGCCGATGGCTACCGCAACGAAACTGAACAGCGTAATACCGAGCGGCTTGCCAAGCGCCAGCCCGCCCAGGATGCCCAAGCTGTTCGTCGATGCCAGTTCCTGCGCCCAACCTTGCCCGATCACGATGCCGGTGTTGGCCAGTGCGAAAATCGGCAGAATCAGAAAGGCCACCGGCTTGTGCAGGTGATGTTCCAGCCGGTGCGAGGGCGAGGTCTGGTCATCTTCCTTGGCGGAGAAAGGAATGGCGAACGCCAACAGAACGCCGGCAATCGTTGCATGGACACCGGACTTCAACATCAGGAACCACATCAATGCGCCGCCGAGCAGGTAGGGCGTGAGCGCCATCACCCGTAGAAGACGGTTCAGTGCGAGCAGCAATCCAAAGACCACAAATGCGCCGAACAAGTAGGCAGCGGAAAGCTCGGCCGTATAGAACACCGCGATGACAATCACCGCGCCAAGGTCGTCCATTACGGCAAGCGCTGTCAGGAAAATCTTGAGGGAGGCAGGCACCCGGCTGCCGACCAGCGCCAGCACGCCCAGCGCAAACGCAATGTCGGTTGCCATCGGTATGCCTATTCCGGCTTGCGTAGGCGTGCCTGCATTCAGCGCATAGAAAATTGCTGCCGGCACGGCAATGCCGCCAGCGGCGGCACAGATCGGCAGCAGGGCATTCCTGAAATCCGAAAGTTCGCCGTTGTAGAGCTCCCGTTCCAGTTCCAGGCCGATGAGCAAAAAGAAAATCGCCATCAACGCGTCGTTGATCCAGTGCTCGACACTGAGGCCGGCGATGTACACATGCCAGATGGCCAGGTAGTTCTCGCCGAGCGGCGAGTTGGCGAGAACGAGAGAGACGAGGGTGCAGGCAATAAGGACGATGCCGCTGGATTTCTCGGACTCGAAGAATCGTTTGAAGGTGCTGGATAGCTTTCTTTGCGTCACGACCATCAGAGTCTTTCCTCTCAAGTATCCATTGGTTGACGTGAGCCGCGCCACGTCTTTGATAGCATAAAGCCGGCGCGGTGTTGCCTGCTACCGTCCTGCGTGCTGGTCCTTGCAGAAATCCGGAAGCATTGAAACAACTTCATCGCCTGTTTCCAGTCTCAGGACACAGGTGCGCTCGGCAGGGTTGCTGATGACTTTCTGCTCCATGGCGGCCTCAATGTTCTATCGCATCTTGCCAATGGGAGTGGCACAGCGGTTCCTTGGTTCAGTGGTGGCCACCGGAAAGTGTCATGTGAGCCGCTACGACAGATGCAGCACCATCAATCCGTTGGTCTGATTGTCTGCTTGCGACAGCTGAAACCGTCGGTGGCATGCATCCTGCACCGTCTGCAAAACCACATTGGAAGGAGAGAGAGATGGCTTTCCAGAAACCAGTTGTACTGATCACCGGATCGGAGGGGCGTCTCGGCAGGGCCATCGTGGCCGAACTGCGCGATGCCTATACGGTTGTCGGTTTCGAGCGCAAATGTGCCGGCGAGGATTGCATTTCCACCGACATTACTTCCGACGAAGCGCTGGCCAAGGCATGCAACGAATTGCGCAAACGCTACGGCAACCGCCTCGCATCAGTCATCCATCTGGCCGCCTTCTATGATTTTTCCGGCGAGCCGAACCCGCTGTATGAAGAGGTGAACGTGAAGGGCACACGCCGCTTGCTGCGTGCGCTGCAAGCGTTCGAGGTGGAGCAGTTCGTGTATGCCAGCACCATGCTGGTCCATGCGCCCACCGAGCCGGGGCAGCCGATCAATGAAGACTGGCCGCTGCGGCCGTCCTGGCCTTACCCGCAATCCAAGCTCGCATCGGAGCAAGTGGTGCAGCAGGAGCACGGGCGCATCCCGGCCCTGATCATGCGCATCGCCGGTGTCTATACCGATGCCTGCGAAGTGCCGTCACTGGCGTACCAGATCCAGCGCATCTACGAGCGGCAGATGCTGAGCCATGTCTTTCCCGGTGATGCCTCGCATGGGCAATCCTTCGTGCACCAGGAAGACCTGGCGCGCGCAATGCGCGCAGCCGTCGACAGGCGCGCCGCGTTGCCGCGGGAGGCCGCGGTGCTGATCGGGGAACCGGTCACGGAAAGCTATGAGGCGCTGCAGAACCTGATCGGCCGGCTGGTGCACGGAGAGCCATGGGACACGCGGCAGATTTCCAAGACCATCGCCGCCACCGGCGCCTGGCTGCAGGACAAGATGGAGGACGTGATTCCCGATACGATCGACCGCGGCATCGAGCCGTTCATCAAACCGTTCATGGTGCGCCTTGCGGACGAGCATTATGAGCTGGATATCTCGCGCGCGGAAAGACTGCTCGGCTGGCATCCGCAGCATGCGCTGCGCCGCAGCCTGCCAGCCATCGTCGGTGAGCTGCGGCAGAATCCGGCGCAATGGTACAAGCGCAACAAGATCCCGCTACCGCTGTGGCTGGAGGAAACGCCGGACGAGGGTTCACCCAGCCCGAGCGTGATTGCCGAGTACCATGCGCTCGACCGCTTCGAGCACCAGCAGACGCTGTGGTGCCACTTCGCCAATATCGCGCTCGGCCTGTGGCTGATGTCCAGTCCTTTCATCTTTGGGCTCGCGCAGAATTGGCTGGTGCCCGGCGACCTAGTGACGCCGAACCAGCGCGGCCTGGTGTACTCCGATACCTGGATGACGCTGAGCGATATCGTTGCCGGTGCACTGATCGTGCTGTTCGGCCTGTTGTCACTGTCGCGTGATGCCGGTTGGGCGCGCTGGGCAACGGCATCGGTCGGGCTGTGGTTACTGTTTGCGCCGCTGCTGTTCTGGACGCCAAGTGCAGCGGCCTACGCCAACGACACGCTGGTGGGCGCGCTGGCGATCGCGTTTGCGGTGGCGATACCTTCCGCGCCGGGGATCAACCCGGTGGCGCGCGTCACCGGGCCGGATGCGCCGCCCGGCTGGGATTACACGCCGTCGGGCTGGACCAATCGCCTGCCCATCATCATTCTCGCGTTCGTCGGCCTGTTCATATCGCGCTATCTCGCCGCCTATCAGCTTGGCCACATCGACGCGGCGTGGGACCCGTTCTTCGGCGACGGCACAGAGCGCATCATCACCTCGTCCGTGTCCGAGGCCTGGCCGGTGGCCGATGCCGGACTGGGCGCCACCGTGTACGTGCTCGAAATCATTACCGGCATCATCGGCGACAAGCGCCGCTGGCGCACGATGCCGTGGCTGGTACTGCTGTTCGGCATCCTGATCGTGCCGCTCGGCGCGGTCAGCGTGTTCTTCATCATCATCCAGCCGATCGTGATCGGTACCTGGTGCACGCTGTGCCTCGTCGGTGCGCTGGCGATGCTGCTGCAGATCCCGTATTCGTTCGACGAAATCCTGGCCACGCTGCAGTTCCTGAAGAACCGCCGGCAGCAGGGCAAACCCTTGTGGTACCTGCTGCTTCGCGGCGACACAATGACGGGCGGCAGCGCCGACTATTCGGACAATTTCGAGGCGCCGCCCGGCGCGGTGATCCGGGAGATGCTGGGCAACGGTGTCGGCGTACCCTGGACGCTGGCGGCCAGCACGGTCATAGGCATCCTGCTCATGTGCACCCGCCTGCTGTTCGACACGTCGGGGCCGGCGGCCGACAGCGACCACATCGTCGGTTCGCTGGTGGTCACCTTCTCGATCATGGCCTGGGGCGAAGTCGCACGTCCGCTGCGCTTTGTGAATGCCGGCTTTGGTGCCTGGCTGATTGCTGCACCGTGGTTGATCGGCGGCTATGCCGGTATCGCCGCCGCGATGTCGGTGCTGTTCGGCATTGCACTGATCTGGCTGTCACTGCCCGCAGGCACCTTTACGTCGCATTACGGCGCATGGGACAGGATCGCACGTTACCGGCTGAATTTCGAGGGACGACACCGGCATGCGCACGCGTGAGTGCCGGATCGTGCCGCTGACGCGATTTCCTCCTATACGCGATCAGGCAGGTCTCAGCGAATGCCACGGTGGTGGATAGACCTGCCAAAAACGGGATGAAGACTGCTTGTTGCGCCCCCGCGGGGGAACTCCGTGGCGAGATTTACACGCCAGGCGCCGCATTCCCATGCTTGCACTATCATGCAGCTACCCAACCATCGGTGAGCAAGGCTTTTCGCCAATAGGCCGCCCTCGCTCATAACGCATTTTTACTGGAAGGCTGTTTCGGGTTCCGTCGCGATCGGTACCGAAAGGGAAGCTACGCCGCGAACGGCAGGGCATCTCCCGAAAAGCGCGTGCTCCAGGCGAAAGGAAACAAGAGAACGATGCGAGTCGCAACATACGCAAACCTGGCAGGGGCACTGCTACTGGCAGCACACTCTGGCGTGGTGTTGGCTGCTCCGGCCTCACTGGCCGACTGCGCCGGCATTGCCGAAGACAGCAAGCGTCTGGCGTGCTTCGACGAGCTCGCCGCTGCGCACAGGGCGGATGCCGACAACAAACAGCTCGGTGGACAAGCCCCGCTTGAGTCGATGGATGAGGCGACGGCTGAATCGACAGCGGTCGCTGCCGCAGAAGCTGCTGCCGAAAAAACGGATGCGAAGAACAGGTCCTATCTTGCGAAGCATTGGGAACTCGGGCCAGAGAACAAGCGCGGCACCTTCAAGTTCCAGTCGCACCAGCCGAACTACCTGTTGGCGACCTACAGCAGTTCGCCGAACAGCGCACCGTACCAGCCGGTGCGGCGCTTCGTGCTCAGCAATGCAGACCTGTCCCACGGCGAGCTCGTGTTCCAGCTGGGCTTCAAGATGAAGTTCCTGCAAAATATCGCCGGCACGCCTGCCGACCTTTGGGTGGGGTATACGCAGCAGAGCTTTTGGCAGGCGGGCAACCGCGAAGCGTCCAGCCCGTTCCGCGAAACGAACTACCAGCCGGAAGTGATGGCGGTGCTGCCGTTGAACTTCAGTCTGCTGGGCCTGCGCGCGCGCTTCCTCAATCTCGGCATCGTCCATCAATCCAACGGCCAGGCATCGACGCTGTCGCGCAGCTGGGACCGGATCTACGCACAGGTCGGCCTGGAGCGGGGCGAGTTCACACTGGTCGGACGCATATGGGAACGCCGCTCGGAAGACCTGGATGAGGACGACAACCCCGACATCATCGACTACATGGGCCATGGCGACCTGACTGCGACCTATCGCTGGCAAGGGCATGAGTTCTCGCTGCTCACGCGGTATAACTTCAGTACCGACAAGGGCGCCGCGCAACTCGGCTGGGCTTTCCCAATGACCGAGCATGTGAAGGGCTACGTGCAGCTATTCTCCGGATACGGACACAGCCTGATCGACTACAACCATGCGCAGGACACGCTCGGGGTAGGCGTGCTCGTCAGTTATTGAACACGCGGCCCCGTTCCATGGACATCCGCTGCAACAAGTTGATGTTCCTGCAGTTGACGGATAATTGCGCTGGATTCAGGAAGCAGGATGTGAGGCGCACACAATAACAACAGAATTGGCGCAGAATTCGTTGGACGTCCGGTGTTGTAAATCTGCCCGGCACGAAAAGAAATAAAGATAAACAAGAACAAGACAACATGGAGGAGAGAATGACCGCCTGGATGATCTACGGGGCCAATGGCTATACCGGCGAGCTGATTGCACGCGAGGCAAAGCGGCGTGGCATGCAACCGGTGCTTGCCGGCCGCAATCGGGAACGTATCGAGCAGCTTGCGCGCGAGCTGCAGCTGCCGTTCTGCGTGTTTGGGATTGATGACGCAGGCGAGGCGACACGTCAGGTCGGCGGCATGCATCTTGTTCTGCATTGCGCCGGTCCGTTTTCTGCCACCAGCGCGCCGATGATTGAGGCGTGCATTGCGGCCAAGGCGCATTACCTCGACATCACCGGCGAGATCAGCGTGTTTGAACACGCCCACTCCCTGCATGCGCGCGCGGAGAAGGCAGACGTGGTGCTCTGCCCTGGCGTCGGCTTCGATGTGATTCCGACCGATTGTGTTGCCAGCGCGTTGAAAGCCGCATTGCCGGATGCGACACAGCTGGCGCTCGGTTTCGATTCTCGCTCCGGTTTTTCGCCGGGTACGGCAAAGACGTCGGTGGAAGGGCTCGCGCAGGGAGGCAAGGTACGACGCGCAGGAAAGATCGTCTCCGTTCCGTTGGCATACCAGACACGCCGCATCGATTTCGGTGACGGTGAAAAGCTGGCGATGACGATTCCCTGGGGAGACGTCGCTACGGCCTATTACTCCACCGGCATCCCGGATATCGAGGTCTACATTCCCGCGTCGCCAAGCATGGTGAAGAACGCGCAGCGCGCGAACTACCTGCGCTGGCTTTTGCGTTTCGGCGCCGTGCAGGGCCTGCTGAAGCGGCGCATCGAGAAATCGGTGAAGGGACCGGACGAGGAAGCGCGCAATCGCTTGCCGACTTTCGTGTGGGGCGAAGCCGTCAACGCGAAGGGGCGAAAGAAGACAGCGCGTATCCGCACTGCAAATGGTTACAGCCTGACCGTGACCGGTTCGCTGGCGGTGGTGGAGCATTTGCTCGCGAACCGTCCTGCGGGCGGCATGTACACGCCATCAAGGCTGGTCGGCGCCGACCTCGTTACGCGCTTGCCGGGCTCCGGCCCGCTCGTGATCGAATAGCATTAACGACATAACCCGCGCCAAGACGGGCAAAACAAAAAAGCACAACAAAATATAAAGGAGACACCATATGCGCAGAGTCGCTGCAGTCCTGTTTGTTTGCATTCTTCTTCTCGGGGCGTACCTGAGCTTCGCGCCGGTTCCGATCGAGCCTTTGTCATGGGCGGCGCCAAAAGACGCCGGCTATGTATCGCCGCACGAGGTCAATACCCGCCTGGCAAACCTGAAGCAGATCGACATCGGTGCAGAGACGGGGCCGGAGCACATTGTCGTCGGCCCGGATGGTGCGCTCTACGCAGCGGTCGATGGCGGCAAGATACTGCGCCTGAATGCGGATGGTTCGTCGCCGCAAGTGTGGGCGCAGACAGGTGGCCGGGTGCTCGGATTCGATTTCGACCGCAACGGCAACATGATTGCCGCCGATGCCATCCGTGGGCTGCTCTTGATCACCCACTCCGGCGCATCGGCAGGCGAAAGGAAGATCTCGGTTCTGGCAGACAAGGTGCATGTCAATGGCGTGGATGATCCGATCCGATACGCGGACGCCGTTGTGGTGGCCAAGGATGGAAAGATTTTCTTTACCGACGCATCGCGGCGCTTTGGACCGGCGGAGTGGGGCGGCACTTTCAATGCCAGCGTGCTCGACATCATGGAGCATTCGGCAACGGGACGCGTGCTTGTTCATGATCCCGCCGATGGCAGCACGCAGGTGGTTGCGGATGGATTGTCGTTTGCCAACGGCATTGCCTTGTCCGCCGATGAACGCTGGATCTTCGTGGCCGAGACCGGTGAATACCGGATCTGGAAGTTCGCCACGACGGCGCGCAAGCTGGATGTGAAGACGGTTCTGCAGGACCGCAGCAAAGGGCATACTCTGGCGATGCCGGTAGTGGAAAACATTCCCGGCTATCCCGACAACCTGATGCGCGGAATGGACGGCCGCATCTGGGTCGGGCTTGCCAAACCACGCAGTGTTTTCGCAGACAAGCTCGCGGACAGTCCGGCATTGCGCAAGGCGGCTTTCCGCCTGCCCAAGTCGCTCTGGCCGGTGCCGCCCGCCTACGGGCATGTGTTCGCCATCGACGAAAACGGGAAGGTGATTGTCAACCTGCAGGACCCCAGCGGCCAGTATCCGGAGACGACCGGCGTGACCGAAACTGCAGACCGCCTGTACATCCAGAGCCTGCATGCAAAGGTAATCGGCTGGATGCCGAAAGCGGCAAGCGGCCTCTGATCGAGCCGGTTGCCCGGACACGGGATGCGCTGCCGTAGCCTGCGGCGCGCATGCCTGTCTGGTTTGCTGCGCTGCTTTGATCCACATCCGCCATGGAGTGCGCGGAATGCTGCCCCACATTCCGTCCCGTCGCCACAGTAGCCGGGTACAGCAGCGTGCGCTCATTACACGGGTGCATTGCGCTCAGCAATTTCCACTGCCTCATCCTTCTCTTTGAGGGCACGCACCCCGAGCGCCGAAACCGCGTACAGGGCCGCTACCGGCCAGAACGCATGCTGGACCGGAAGCCATGCGAGCGTCAGGCCTCCCGCTGCCGCACCAAGCAGTGCGCCTGCCTTCGCCGCACTGTTACCCAGTCCGAGCACGCGTCCCTGGCTTTGTTCATCGGCCTCACGTGACAGCAGCCCGTAGAAGACCGGCAGTAGTGCCGCAAGGCATATGCCCCACAGCAGGCGCATGAGGAGGATGGTCGCGACGTCCCGGCTCACCGCCTGCAAGGCAACGACGGCGGCGCTCGTCCAGCAGATCCATTCGATACGCTTCAGTATGGCGGCCTTCGGCTTGTCGCTGAAGCGCTTTCCCCAGAACGGCGCGGCTACACAAATGCCGAGCGCGGTTGCACCGTAACACAGGCCGGTCAGCCATGCCGGTGCGTGCAGCACCTGCTCCGCAAACAAGCCGAAAAAGGACTGGGGCATCATCTTGCCTGACTGGACAAGCACGATGGCCAGCAGGAGCCCGGTAACCGCGCTACGCAGAAACGGTTCTGCCTGCGTGTCGGTGGATGCGTTGCTTGCCGTCTGTGCCCGCACCGCAGGTAATGCAAAAAGCGTCGCGACGGCACAGAAAATACATATTGCGGCGGCAACGAGATTCAAGGTGCGAAACCCCATGCCGTCAAACAGCATTCCCCCCGCCAGCGGCCCAAGCACCGAACCGAGGGCGGTGGCGACTTGCAGGCGTGCCATCAATCTCCCGCGCTTGTCCTTCGGCACGATGCCCGCGCCATAGGCCTGGGCGGCCGCGATGAAGCCGGCGAGTGCGCCCTGCACAAGGCGTGCTGCGAGCACTGTGACGGTCGTCTCCGCCACTGCAACCCAGAGCTGTGTCGCCGCCAGCGCAAGCAGCGCGCGCAGGACCATCGGCTTGTGCCCGGTCCTGTCTCCGAGCCTGCCCCAGAGCGGCGTGAAGAGCATCGCCATGGCCATTGGCCCGGCATAGGCCACCGCGCTGGCCCACGCAAGGGACTGGGAGCTCAAGTCGCCGAGCGAGCGCAGGTGCAGCGGCCAGAACGGGCCACTCATTTCCATTGCGCCCATCGCCAGGAGCTGGATGGCAAACAGCCAGCGCAATGTGGCGGCCGTGGGAGGTGCATGCGCCCTCATCGTGCCGTCCGCAGCGGGTTGGCCATGTGACCGTGCACATCATCCGACGTGTCGCTAAGGCGCATGCGCAGGAAAGATTTCGCCGGCCAGTCGGCTTCGAGCAGTGCGTAGCGCTCGGCCGCCCAGCGTTGCGATTCGGTCCTTGTCTGCAAGCGGTCGAACGTGTTCTCGATCTCCTGGCGAAGGATCTTCCACAGGCGATCCTCGGATAACGCATAAGTGCGTGCCAGCAGCAGCGCGAGTTCGGACAAATGGCACAACAGCACCGCATGCAGCAGCTTGTCGCGCACCGGCTCATTGGATTCGAACACGGTATGGCCTTCGCGGTAAGGAACGAGCGCGTGGCCGGCATGCTGCAGCGTCGGTGCGTGGACGCGCAGGTCGCCGAAGTCGCGCACCAGCAGTCGCACCGGGGCGAGAGAATTGTCGACCATGATGAAACTGTTCTGCTGGTGTGCCTCGAAGGCAATGCCATACAGCAGATAGGCGCCGAGCGTGGCGCTGACGACGGTGTCCGCATATTTGCGGAAGAACTGCAACGCACCGTCCGCATGGTCGCCGAAAGAACGGGCCACCAGATCGGAGACCAACGGCCGGCCGCCGAGCGGCGAATCGGCAAACAGACAGCCTACCGGAACCGGGAAAAGCTCTTCCGTGCGCTTTGTCATCGGGTTGACGCGGAACAGCACGGCGAGATGGCGCGCGCGGTCGTCGTTATTGTCGGGATCGATGTAGTGCACGCCGACCGCTTCCTCCACGATGTCGAGCACGCCGCCGAATCCATGTTCGCGCGCGACGATGGTGGTCAGCAGACGGGTCAGGCGCGGGCCCATGACGGCGGACTTGGGCGAGACGGTGCGCTGCACGCTGGTCAGCCGCAGCGAAACCGGCAGCTTCATGTGCGGCAGCTCCGACGAGCCCTCCGGCACCACTGTGCGAAAGGACATCGTCGGACTGGCCGGGACGTCGACACCGGGCAGCAGCAACAGATGGCCGGCTTCGAGCTCTTCCGCGAATTTTTGCGGGATCAATTGCTGCGCCTGGTAAGGATGGAGAGGCAGAGGCAGCCAGTGCTGCGGATCCTGGGCATGCTGCGTCAGGCACGCTTCCCAGCGGCGGGACACGTCGGGGAAGGTCCGTGCGAACCAGAGCCGGTAGTCGCCGGTGTCCTGCGCGAAAGTGGCATGCGCCTTGTCCGCATGGATTGCCGCCACCGGGATGTTGAGCGTGGGGCTGAATTCGGGTGACAGCGCAACGACATCGTTCGTCGTCAAGCCGAGCTTGGTCTTGTAGGTCGGATGCCAAGGATGGCCGAGCGTGCCCCATTGCTCGAGCAGCAGCACCGGGTTTGTCAGGCCGGCATTTCGCAGGGCGGCGATGAAATTGTTGCCGCCTTGCGTAATTTCAGCGAGCTCGTTGCGCCAGGTGCGCCGGAAGTTCAGGCAGAGGGCGTCGTTCTCGACACTATTGTCGAGCTCCTGGATCAGTCGCTGCAGGTCGTCCGCACTTGCTGCGGCAGCGACGGACGGCGCGATGCAGGCCAGCAGTGCGGAGGCAGTGGCCAGTGGCTGCGGCCGCGCACCGGTCCTGTAGAAGGACACCGATCCTTGCAGCTCGCAATTGCCAATGCGGCCGACCTGCAGCCCTTCGAAGCGCAGCAAGCCTTGCTGCAACCAGAGCGGCAACCAGGAAACGGTGCCTTCAACAATTAGATGTTCTTCAAATAACAGCCTTTCGCGAAACAACGCCTGCACGGTCCGTTGCAAGCTGCGCTTTCGCGCCTCGACCTGCGACAGGTCAGCCGACAGGCGGATTGCGGGAGTGGTTTGAAGAGGGAGGGAATTGCGGGTATGGAGGAGAGCGTTCATCGTTTCATTGTCTTTTCAGTAATGAAACGAGATTATCGTAAACGAGAATCATTATCAACAACGTTCCCGGTAGGCCTTTCTAGGGCCTAAACTGGCGCTGTTCTACCTTTCAGTATGCTGTTTTGAATTCTCTTTCTCACCAAAACTCACGCTGTTTTCCCATGAGCGGGAATCGCTTGATCTTGCTCACGTCAAAAAGCCGGGCTTCCTTAATTTCCACATGGAAACAGTCAGGCATACCTATTGCTTTAGGGCAATGGCATGGCGCAGACAGCCATGTTTCTAAGATTTTTTGAGATTACGGGAAGAGATATGAAATCCACATTTATTGGCATGGCCGTTGTAGCAGGTTTGTTCACTATCGCCACCCAGGCTTCCGCAGCTGACGGCAAGGCCGTGTACGACGCAACTTGCGCTGCATGCCATGGCACCGGCGCTGCAGGTGCGCCGAAGCTGGGCGACAAGGCAGCATGGGCACCGCGCCTTGGCGACGTCGCTGCAATGAAGGCATCGGCGATCAAGGGCAAGGGCGTGATGCCGGCCAAGGGCGGCAACAGCAGCCTGTCGGACGCAGACGTCAACGCTGCGGTCGACTACATGATCGCCCAGTCGAAGTAATCAGCAGGAACAACAGGAAGGCGCAAGGCATCGCTGCGCGTCTTCCTGTTGTACGGGAAAGCTTTGCGGGCGCAGGCAACGGCGCCCGTCAACAAGCAAATACAGGCAAACACAGGCAATCGGTAAATGCCATAACAATGTGGGAGACGTCATGACAACGACGCATCAGAGCCGCATCCTGGTCACCCAATGGGCCACGATGACCTATGGAGAATTCGCCCCCTCGCCCTACGCACTGCGCTGCTGGATCGAGAAGGGCAAGATACAGCCGCCGCCGGCGAAAGTGCGCGGCAAATGGCTGGTCGAGCCAACCGCGCAGTACAAGGAGCGCCACACGGCGCAAGAGGCAGACCTCGCCGCAGCATGATGTTGCGGCACCGGCCGAAGCAAGTCAGGAAACGAATACAAAAGAGCCACGCTCAGGGATGGCAACAGGGCGCACAGTGATGAACTGTGCGCCCTTTGTCATTGTGGACCGCAGCCCGCAACTACCGTATCAGAAGCGGTATCTGAAGCGACATCAGAAGCGGTGGCGCACACCAACCATCAGCGTCGATGGATCGGCACCATTGGCACCAGCGCCGTTCAGGCGGGCGCCTGCGTCATTGCTGGTACGCGCATACATCGCATACAGGTTGGTACGCTTGGACAGGTTGTGCAGGTAGCCCAGTGCGATCTGGTCGGCATCGCGGCTCACGCCGCCTGTGCCTTCGATGTCGTCGCTGCGGCGGATATAGGATGCCAGGATCGTACCTGCGCCTACCGGTGCGCTGACACCGACCATTGCGTCATCGCGGTCGAGGTTGGTCGCCCCAGCAGCACTCTCGCCCTTGGTGCGTGAATAGGCAGCGTGCAGCTTCGCAACGCCGAAGTCGTACGTGCCGCCGATCATCATGGTTTTCTGGTCGCCGTTTGGTGTTGACGGGAACGCGGTCGCGGTGCCGCCATTGAGCAGTTCCTGCTTGTGGTAGGCAGCGACGATATTGACCGGGCCGTTCGCATAGCCACCCGACAGGCCGATATGGCGGCCATCGGACGTGCTGCCGGCGATCTCGCCGAAGGTGTAAGCGACCTGGCCGGAGAAGCCGCCGAAGTTCGCCGTCGTGTAGTTGATCGTATTGTCGGTGCGCTCGCCATGCACGTTGAAGAAGTTCGCGGCATTGCCTGCGCCACCGAGGCCGAATGGATCGACGCTCTCGACCGCAACGCGGATCGGCGCATACTGACGGCCCAGCTTGACTGCACCGAAGCCGCCGGAGAGGCCGACAAATGCCTGGCGGCCGAACAGGCGGGTCAGCGCCGGCGAGCTGGAGCTGGCGGCAACACCCTGGCCCAGCGAACCATCGTCGATGTTGAACCCGTTCTCCAGCGTGAAGATGGCGGACAGTCCGCCGCCGAGGTCTTCGGTGCCGCGGAAGCCGATGCGGCTGCCGGATTGCAGGCCGCTGTCGAGGCCCCAGGTCTTGCCATCGGAGACATCGCTGTCACGGTAACGGATGCCGGCATCGGCGACGCCATAGATCGTGACATTGGTTTGCGCCGAAGCGGCGCCTGCGAATGCGGAAAGCACAGCGAGTGCGAGCAGCGATTTTTTCATTTTGTATTTCCCATGAGGTGTGTTGAACGTCTTGTGTCCGGAAGCTGCCGCCTCGAACGTCGACCGCGCTAGGCAGGTGACGTGTCATACAGCGGAAACTCAGATAGACAGCCCGGATAATGCGCAGCCGAAGTTACCGCTTAATGACATTTTTCAAAGCGTCGCATCCGCGCGACGCGCAAGACGATGAACAAAAAATGGCCGACTGCCTTGCGGCAGCGGCCAAAGCTAACCTGGGATTCAATGAAAAGCGGTGCGAGTATGGGGACCGAAAATTACCGTGTCATGACAGCGGAACATATCGTCTGCCATCACCCGTACATCACGAAGTCACCGCAAACGTGACGTGTTATTCGGGCGTCGTGACGTCGCCATCCGCACCGGGATCGCTCAGTGCCTGCCGCGCCAATTCTTCTTCGGACAATGGCGGCGCATCCTGTAGTGCATTCCACTCTTCCATAAACTGTTCGCCCGGTTCCTCACCGTGAAGAATGATGTCTTCGAGCGTCTGTTCACGATCAGTGCCGGCACCGGACAGCAAGTTATCCAGATCCTGGCTGCTCGCCTGGTTCGCAGTTTTCCCTTCGAGATAAGCGGCGTAGTTGCCATCCCTGAGCGAGTCAGGTTTTGTCATCGAGCCCTCCATTTTTTAGTCTAAGTATTATTCAAGGCGCAGGTGCCTGGGGCTCCCCACTCCGCGATGCAGCCATCCGATATTTATCAGGGCAATATCGCAAGCCGGGAAGTGCGGGGAAAACGCCACACTCCCGCGGAAAATAGTGGCATCTGCCACAGCGGGACGAAGCGGTGCCCAAGCGATGCAGACACCGCTGCGGGCCATTACTTCTTGTGCTCGGCCGCCAATCTTGTCGTCCCACTGTGCGGGCGTGTCCACAAGAGACTTGCCACAACCGACAGGCCGATGAGCGTGCCGACCACAGCGAGCGACAGCAACACCGGGATCTTGTAGAAGTCGACAATCAGCATCTTGGTGCCGACGAACATCAATACCATTGCGAGGCCATACTTCAGCAGGTGGAAGCGGTCGGCGACATCCTTGAGCAGGAAGTACATCGCCCGCAGGCCGAGGATCGCGAACACATTGGAAGTGAGCACGATGAACGGATCGCTCGTCACCGCAAAGATCGCAGGAATGCTGTCTACGGCGAAGATGAGGTCGGTGATTTCGACCAGCACCAGCACGAGGAAGAGCGGTGTCACATAACGTACGCCCTGGCGCACGATGAAAAAGCGCTCGCCATGGAACTCCGTCGCCACGTTCATGTGCCCGCGTATCCAGCGCAGCGCCGGGTTGTTGGCGAGGTCCGGCTGCTTGTCGGCGAAGACGAGCATCTTGATGCCGGTGACGAGCAACAGCAGGCCGAACAGATAGAGAATCCAGTGGAATTCGCTGATCAGCCATGCGCCAGCAATGATCATCGCGGTACGCATGACGATGGCGCCGAGCACGCCGTACAGCAGCACGCGGCGCTGATATTCGGCAGGCACGGCGAAGTAGCCGAAGATCACCAGCCAGACGAAAATGTTATCGACGGCGAGCGACTTCTCGATGACGTAACCGGTGAGAAACTCGAGCGATTTTTCGTTCGCCACCTCGCGCCCTGACGCGCCATCCAGGTACCACCAGAGCACGCCATTAAAGAGCAGCGCAATGACGATCCACGCGACCGACCAGCCTGCCGCCTCGCGGAAAGAGACCGTGTGCGCCGCCTTGCCGCCGAGTAGCAGAAGATCGGCGGCAATCATTGCGAAGACGAAGGCAAAGAAGCCGGCCCACATCCACCAGGTGCCGATGGTGTCAACCATGATGATTCTCCCTCCGCCTGCGCGCGGCACTACGCATTGCGCTGTACGCGGCGCGCTTTACCGCACGGTCGATGGCGGCATACATGTCCGCATGTACTGCGCGGACAACGACGTCAGGGTTGCCGGGTATCGTCACGCTGACCTGGCATACCTTGTCTTGTCCGCCACGCGGACCGTTGAGATCCCGCAGCCGTACTACTACGCGCATCACACGATCACGGGCGCGGCCGAATGCAAAACGCACACGGCGTCTCAGATGCTCACGCAACGAAGGGGTAAGGGAAAATTCCTGGGTCACCATCTGCACATCCATGCGTCTCTCCTCTTATCAAACTCATGGAGTGCAGTGTGGCGCAGGGCGAAAAGCTTAAGAATCGAACAAAACTGGAAATAGGTTTCGGAAAATCGGAAGGCGAGGATTGACTCCATGCAACCGTAAGGACTGGATTGTGAACAGGGAGGGGCAATGCAGTTGCGCCGGGATGGATGAAGGGCAAGACGCATGGCCATCGCTTGCGGGCAGCGGCCATGAGGAGCGGGAACTTCTGTTATACCGCCACCGACCACTGCGGAGTGCGCAACGCGGGCTTGAGATATTTCTTGGATTCGTGCGTCGTGTACGCGATCTCCAGCAGCATACGGATGTCCTGGAAAGAAGACAGGTCAAACCCTTGCCGCGTGCCGCCGCGGTTGTCGACCAGAAGCCGCTCGAGGAAGGGAACGATCTTGTCCGTCTTCCAGAGTTGCGTGATCCGTTTCCTCAGGTGTGGCAGCGCGATGAGTCCTTCCGTTTCTTCCCATGCTTCGCTCCAGTGCGGCACGCGTCCGTTGTAGCGCTGGCTGAATCGGGCGCGCAGTCGCTCATATTCTTCTTGCTCGCCCAACTTGCGATAGATGTCGAGCAGTGAAAGCCACGGCCATGGGGAGCCCGGCGTATCGCCCTGGTCAGTAATCAGTTGTTCCAGCAAGCGGACGGCGTTCGCATGATCGTCGATGGACAGGAAGAACTGCACCTGTTCCATCACATCCATGATCTCTTCTGCCTGCGGCAGGGTATTGCGCTGCGCCGGGTCGCCGACAGGAAGCTCAGGCGGTTCGTTGACGGCGTTGCCGGGCCAGACCTTGATGCTGTCCGCCGGAGGTTCCGCAGGTAGCGCTGCACGGTCGGGGCGCTCCGAAAGAATCCGCTTCTCGGCTTCACGCGGCTCGATGTCGGGAATCCAGCGGCCAGATGTTGACTGGCTCATCGCGCGCAGGCGCAGCACCAGCCAGATGGAGCCTGCCATGATGAGTGCGAAGTACAACGCGCCGGCGATCTGGTCAGAAAGCGTCCTGAAGGCAGAGCCAATCGCGGCGCCTCCCTTGTCGGCACGGGCGCTGATCCGGCCTGCAGCTGCCGGCGTTTCGACCGCATCCGCTTGCGATGTCGCTGCGGTGTGCGCTTCGCTTGCGTCAGTGAGAGGCACCGGTGCGGCATAAGCAACCGGCAGCAGCGCCTGCGTCGCTTCTGCACGAGCCGGCACATGCGCGACCGCGACCGGCGGCGGGTCGGCCAACATGTTTGTCAGCTTCAGTCTCAGCAAGCCGGCATCAGACGGGACGACGACCGGCAGCTCCGACGCACTGGAAAGCCTCAGCACGCTGGCCGGTTCGCGACTGGCGCGCTCTCGGACGCGGACCGGTGGCTGAGGCGAGGAGGCGGCGACAAGCGGTCGTGCCGACGGTGTCCCGGTGTGACGAGAACTCCTTGGCGGCTGTTCCGACGGTCCGGCCTGAGCGGCCTCGTTGCGCGCCGCGGCTACGGCCAGCGCAGGGCGCGCCGGTACCGGCGCCGGCTCCAGCAGGACGGTGTACTCGCGTACCACGCGCGATCCGCACTGACTTTCTACGGTAATGACTGCAGCCGGTTCGTCGATGCCGCGGCTGCCCGACAGTGACAGGAGCATTGCATTGCCGGATTGCCTGAGTCCGACCTTCAGCGAGGAGCGCACGGTATTGTCGAGTAACGACAGCGTGCCTCTTAAACAGTGTTCCTCAAGCTCATGCAAATCGCTGCCATGCAGCGCGATCGCGGCGCGTATCGGCTGGCCGATGCTCGATTGCACATCGATTTCACCGAGCCCGATGGCATGTGCCTGCCCGGCGAAGACGCACGCCGACATGGCGGAAAGAAAGATGCGGGAATACTGATTGCTGGTGCGCGATAGCCGCGCCCACTTGCCGATTGCCTGTGTGTTCTTGGTCTTTTTGGCCATTCATCCGTCCGTGCAAGGTTCCGGCAGACGTCGGCGAACTGCGAGCCGGTGCGCCTCAATTGCGCGCAATATTAGGGTGATGAATGGTGAGCGGCAACAGTCCTCTTGCACTGTCTTGACCCCCCGGGCGGAATTTCTGAAATCTCCTGACTCGGATCAAGAGAGCAAATTCCACACGGAAACAAATACACATGCTGATGTGAGTTTCCGAGAGCAAGTGCAGAACAGAATCAATGCGGCTTATGCTCCTGGCGCCGCTTCCAGCACGGTGGCTCCTGCCGGACGAATGGCTTGCGCAGAAAGCTCGACGCCGGTCGCATCCCACGTCTGCTTGTCCGCCGCAGGAATGTGGCTCATCGCATGCTCGGCCAGCGCGGTGATGGTCAGGCTGGGATTGACGCCAAGGTTTGCGCCCAGCATGGAACCGTCGCAGATGTACATGTTGCGGTAGCCGAACACCCGGTTCTTGGCGTCGCATACACCCTCGGCGCGCGAACGGGCAATCGCGGCGCCTCCCATGCAGTGCGCAGTGGTCGGCACATCGAGCAGGATTTCGGTGACGGATGTCATCGGGAATCCGCCGGTGGCCTTGGCAGCCTTTACCGCGAAGTCGTTTGCAGCAGGAATGAATGTCGGAATCTTCTTCCCTAGCGTCGTGAGTTGTTTGGTGAAGGGCCAGAACCAGCGGCGCTTCAGTTGCATCGTCAGGTGGTCGTCCAGCGTTTGCATGCAGAGGAAGATCATCGTCTCGCGCGCAAAGCCGAACGGCGACAGCAGACGCAGCGTTGTGACGGGACGTGTGAGCAGAAGCTTGCTTAACGTGACTATCCATGTGAATGGCCGCGTCCAGCCCGGCCGCCCCAGCGTCATCACGGTGCTCAGAAGTCCCATCGTGTCGGAGCCGCTCGGATAGCGCGTTGTCTCGATATGCGTATGCTCGTCGACGTACAGGCCGGAGCCGATCGCGATGCCCTTCGACAAGTCGACTTTCGATCCCGGAAAGCGGATGCCGATCAGCGACTCGGCATTGGTGCGTACATGCTTGCCGAGCGCATCCGATATGCGCGGCAGTGACCCGCGATCCTTCGCGCGGAACAACAGTTCCTGCGTGCCGAGCGACGATGCGGCAAACACGACACCGCGGCAGGTGATGCGCCGCTTGCGCTTTGACGTGCCTTTGGCGAGCGAGACAACGTCAATCTCGTAGCCGTCGGCGCCGTCTTCCTTGCCGTTGAGCGGGCGTACGTCGAGCACCTTCGTTTCGGCAAACAGTTCAGCGCCCTGTTTCTCCGCAAGATAGAGATAGTTCTTGTCCAGCGTGTTTTTTGCGCCGAGCTTGCAGCCCACCATGCAGCCGCCGCAGCCGTTGCAGGAGGCCCGCTGCGGACCTTTCCCACCAAAGAATGGGTCCGGATAAACGGTGCCCGGCGCGTCGCCTTCCTTGCCGAAGAAAACGCCGACCTGCGTCGGGTAAAAACGATCCTCGGCGCCGACTGCCTTCGCCATTTCCTTCAGGCGCAAGTCGGCTGGGGCGATGATGCGGTTGGTAGTGACGCCGAGCATGCGCTGCGCGGTTGCGTAGTGCGCCGGCATCACGCGCTCCCAGTCGTTCAGTGCGGCCCAGCTGCCGTCGCGCCATACCTTGTCCGGCGGCACCAGCAGCGTGTTGGCATAGGTGATCGAGCCGCCGCCGACGGCATTGCCATGCAACACAACGACATGCTTGAAGAACTGCATGCTGAAGAAACCGCGCAGCCCCAGCGCGGGCCGCCACATCCAGCGCGATAGCGACCAGGTGCTCCTGGGGAGGTTGTCCGGCGTCCAGCGGCGGCCTTGCTCAATGATCGCAACGCGGTAGCCTTTCTCCGCGAGGCGCAGCGCCGAGACGCTGCCGCCGAAGCCGGAGCCGATCACAATGAAGTCGTAGTCAGTACGCATGTTTGTCGGCTCTTTCTCGTTTTCTCGCTATCGGACGAAGATCAGGCGACGATGGCGATGCCATGATCTTGCCGTTCGGTCAGGATTTCGAATGCCGCACGGTGCGCAGTACTCAGTGTGCGCGGCGCTTGGCCTGGTAGTGCCAGCGTCACATCGCAGCGCGCAAGCTTGGTATTGAGGCAGGTCTTTGCCCCGCCGGGCGGGTTGTCGTAACGCAGCCCGACAAAGCCGGGCCGTGGCGCGCGGATATGCACCGTGATGTTCGCTTCGGCCGACGCCGATTCGACATGCCAGTCAAAGAAATCGAAACTGCCCTTCGCGCGCAGCGCCTGCCGCATGCTGTTGAGCGCATACTCGCGTCCATCCACGCGCAGCACGGCCAGGCTCATTGCCGGTGTCCAGAATGGTCCGATGCGTAACCTCGCGGTAGAGCATTCGAGGAAGGCATCGGGCGCATTGTCGAAACCAGCAACCTGGCCCCAGGCATAGGAGTCGGTATGTTTGCTGCCCCAGTTGTGGTTCTGGCTGCCTTGCCACTGCTGGATCGGAATCGATGTGCCATCCACCGTGATCACGCCATCGAACAGCGCATTCGGTGCACCGACCAGCGCCTTGGCTTTCGGGAAACCGGATTCATAGAGAGAGCGTGGCAACAGCAGCAACGGTGCCTGCGCGCTGCTGTAGTGCAGCGACCATTGCAGGGTGTGGCCGTTGGCGCTCGCCTGCCCTTGCAGGCTGCTTTCGTCGAGGCTGGCGCCGCCGATACTCAGGTCGAGAGCGCTTTCCGCGACGCGGCAGTCCTTGATCGGGTGCACTTCCTTTGCCGCGGTAATGCGGCCCGTCTCGCCATCGAAATAAATCGCCCACAGTTCTCCCACTGCATTGTGTGGCCGCCCTTTCGGGCTAAAAAGCGTGTAGCGGATCCAGAAGGCGAGCGGGCGGCTCGGATGGTTCGCGCGCTGGAAGTAGCTTTCGTAATGGCCTTCTTCCGCGGCCGGGCGATAGCGGCATTGGTTCCACGCCTGCCGCGCGAGCTGTATTTCCCCCGGCGCATTCATGAGTAAGAGGCTCCCTCCGCGCCGGAAACCGATGCCTGCCTGCTGCAGTGAGGGTGAGGCGAAATGCCGCTCATTGTCTTGTCTCCCGATCTTTTATTTATCGGGGCGAATGTAAACAAGACAAGTTATTGCGTCTTGTCCAAATGCGACAACGTCGGCTATTCCTGCAGGCTTCTGCGCACGCTCAATGTCGCCCGCAGGGCAGGGACGGTGTGGTTTGTTGCTGGGGCGGAACGGTTTGCGATAGCGTCAGCTGATGCCCAGCCGTTGCAGCCGCCGCTTGAAGGCATGGCGCGAGATGCCCAGGCGTTCTGCCGCCTGTCCCTTGTGGCCGCCCGCCTCGCGTAATGCAGCAAGCATCATTTCCCGCTCCGTACTTGCGAGTGCGTCTTCGATGCCGGCTGCGTCCGCCGCTTGCAACATCGTTGATGCCGGGGCGGCAGCAGGATGGTCGTCCACCAGTTCGCGCGGCAGTGCGCCGGTGCCGATCACGCCGCCGGGATGCAGGATGGTCAGGCGTTCGATCAAGTTCTTCAGTTCGCGCACGTTGCCCGGCCAGCGGTACTTCAGCAGCGCCCCCCTGGCCTCGTCCGAGAGCGAAATGGGAGCGCTGCGTTCTTCGCATGCAAAGGATTGCGAGAAGTGCTTGATGAGTGCCAACACGTCCGTGCCGCGCTCGCGCAGCGGCGGGATGTTCAGCTGGATCACATTGAGGCGGAAATACAGGTCTTCGCGGAAGGTACCGTCGGCAACGGCGGCGGCAAGGTCGCGGTTGGTTGCAGCAACCACCCGCACGTCGGCAGTCTGCGTGCGCCCGGAGCCGATCGCGCGGTACTGACCGTTCTCCAGGAAGTGCAGCAGCTTGGCCTGCAGCGGCAGGGGCATTTCTCCGATCTCGTCGAGGAACAGCGTGCCCTTGTCCGCCAGCGCGACGAGGCCGACACGACGCTGATGGGCTCCGGTGTAGGCGCCTTTCTCCGCACCGAAGAGTTCTGCTTCGATCAGCTGTTCCGGCAGCGAGGCGCAGTTGATCTCGATGAAAGGGCCGGGAGCGCGCGGACTGGCAGCGTGGATCGCGCGCGCAACCAATGCCTTGCCGGTGCCCGACTCACCGAGCACCAGGATGCGCGATGCGGTGGAGGAAGCCACGCGCGCAATCGTCGCATTCAGTTCCCGCATCGCATCGCTGTCGCCGATGAGGCCGATGAGACTCAACTCGCGCATGGTTTCGCCGCGATGGAATTCCAGTTCCAGCGCCATCTTCTTCCGTTCCAGCGTGGCGCGGATTGTCATTGACAGGTCGTCCAGGTCGAACGGTTTGGTGATGTAGTCCGCCGCGCCCAGCTTGACCGCCTTGACTGCGGCGCGCGTATCGCCATGCGCGGAAATCATGATCACCTGCGCTTCCACCTGCCGCGCCTTGAGTGATTCCAGCACATCTAGGCCCGACATGTCGGGCAGCTTCAGGTCGAGCAGAATCAGGTCCGGCTGAAATTCCGCAGCGGCGGCGAGGCCTTCCTGCGCGGTGCCGGCGCCGCGCACCGTATGCCCTTCGTCTTCCAGCGCAAAGCTGAGCGAGCGCACCAGGTTGGTCTCGTCGTCAATGATCAGGATGCTAGCCATTGTTATCTCGTGTCGTCGTTGTCTCTTGTTTCACCGCACATCGGAAAGAACACCCGCACGGACGTCCCGCTGCCGGCGGTGCTGCGGATATCGAGCCGGCCACCGTTCATCTCCGCCAGCTGGCGCGAGATCGACAGGCCCAGACCCATGCCTTTGCTTTTGGTGCTGAAGAACGGGTCCGTCACGCGCGACAGCACATCGGCCGGGATGCCGTGGCCGGTGTCGCTGACTTCCAGTTCCGCCATGCTGGCCTGGCGCGAGGCGCGCAGCACGACCGCACCGTTCCCGTCTTGCTCGCCGGACGCCTGCAGCGCATTGATGCCGAGGTTCAGCAGGATCTGCACCACATGGTCTGCATCGACGCGCAGCACAATGTCGGCGTCGCCCTGCATCGACAGCGACACGCGGCGCGCGCCCGCCTCCGGCGCAAGCAGCAGCATCACGCGGCGAAACACTTCGCGCACCGTGACGTCCGCCGGCTCCGGCGGGCGCGGCCGGCCGAAATCGAGCAGCTGACTCACCACGCGCCCGAGCCGGTCGATCTCGCTTTCTACATCCGACAGCAATTGCAGGCGGCGCTCGTCTTTCTCCCTGCGTGCCAGCGCCTGCACGGTGGTCTTGATGGCCGCCAGCGGGTTGCGCACCTCATGCGCAATGCCGGTGGCGAATTCGCCGAGCACCGCGAGTTTTTCCATGCGCACGATGCGCGCCAGGTGTTCTTCCAGCCGCAATGCCATCGCATCGAAGGCGCGCGACACGGTGGCGATCTCGTCCTGCCCCGGGTCGGCGATGCGGTAATCGAGCCGGCCGGAAGAAATGGCGTTAGCGCCCGTCAGGAGCTGGCCGACGCGCTGCCGCAGCTTGACCGACATGCGGTAGAACAGGATCACGAGCAGCACCGCGCCGAACAGCACGGCAATGAAAAGTGCGCGCCGCGCGCGGTCGAACGGTTCCAGCAGCTGCGACGGCTCGACCTGCAGCATCGGCTGCCAGCCGGGAAAGATCTCCGGACCGGCGACCAGCTTGCCGCGTGGCGTCACGAGGTGGCCGACGCTGTTGAAGTAGCCGGCCGGGGTCTTCAACACCGGCTCCAGCGCACCGGCCGCCGGATCGGCGCCCATCAGTTCGGTCAGCGAGGACAGTCGCACGTGCAGCGCGACATGACCAGCCGTGCCGGTGGGGCCGCCACCGGATTGGGCGTCTCCCAGCGGATAGCGCACCAGCAGCCAGCCGGAGTTGCCGTCCTGCGGTTTCGCCGGGCCGAGCAGTTCGGCGTCGCCGATCCGGGTCAACGGCAATCCGTCCAGTTCAAGCGAGGTGTCGGTCCAGTAAGGCGGACCGGAGGCTGCCTGGCCGGGGATGATTTGTTTCAGGTGTTCATCGGCGGAGAACAGCAGGATGCCGAACAGGTCCGGCAGGTCGGATTCGACCTGCAGCAGCGCGTTGACCTGGTCGGTGGCCGCGCCCGGTTCGGCAGCTGCGAACTGGCCGATGCCGGGGAAGTTGGCCAGCGTCTCCACCTGATAGCGGCGGGCATCGACGAAGGCTGTCAGCCGGCTGGCAGTGGCGGTCAGGTGCACCGTCAGCTTTTCATCCAGCGCACTCTGGAAGGCGGACTCCGCGAAGCGGTCGTACAGCAGCCCTACCCAGACGACCGGCACGACGGAGGCCAGCAGCGACAGGACGAGGTAGCGGCGGACGATGCTTTTTTCGAGGGCCATGGCAGAAAGGCGCTTTGCGAAGCTTTAGTGCAGAAATGAAGTTGTTGCGCACAGGCAAGGAACGTGCCTTGCGGGAGTTCGCCGCTTCTCTCCGCAGGGTGGTTGGTCACCCGGAGGCGGCAAGCCGGTTCCGGGCGATGTGTACTCAGCCGGGGGTATTTCCGATCTGCAAGTCTGAGCGAATTCCGCTCATGCCGTCAATCGAAATGAGCGAAAACCGCTCATCGGAGCGCTCGCCGCCCGCTCAGGGGCAGTCACAAGGAGCGCGGCAAAAGGCTGTTTTTCCAGACGCCGTGCGGCTTCGCGGCCAGTTTTCTTTCTTTTCGGACCGGATGGCACGGCGCTTGCGAAGAGTTGCCGCAGCGAATTACCAGGCGGCTCCGGCCGCGCCCTCAACGAATCCGAGTAATTCGTCGATGGGGGCACCTACATCACCGAAAATAGCGGGTTTTGGTCATTCGCTCAGGAGGAGAACATGTTCCAGTCAACCCAGTCCGATCGCCGCAGCGCCTGGCTGTCCCGCATAGCAGGGACACTGGCATGCATCGTCGCGACGCTGCTTGCCGCCGTGCCGCAGCAAGCACTGGCGCGGACCGAACTCGGTGCGCCGGCGGACAAGGCCGACGCGGTGGTCGGCTGCATGTTCCCGCTGACCGGGCGCGCCGCGACCTATGGCCGCGACAGCATCGGTGGCATCAAGGTGGCGCTGGCCGACCTGCAGGCGGAACTGGGCGCGGATGCGCCGAAGCTGCGCATCCTGGTTGAGGACGACCGCTCCAAGGCATCGTTCGCGCAGCGCATCGCGGAAGACTATGTGACGCGCGACGGCGTGCGCTTCCTGTGCGGCATCGTCAGCTCAGGTGTGGCGCAGGCAGTCAGCCGCGTGGCCAAGGAGCGCAAGGTGCTGATGATCGGCACCGACCATGCCTCATCGCGCCTGACGATCGAAGACTTCCATCCGTATTACTTCCGCCTGTCCAACGACACCTACACTTCGATGGCGGCCGGTGCGCGCTACCTGGCCGACCTGCAGAAGAAGAGCGGCTGGAAGCGGCTGGTCTTCCTCGGCTCCGATTACGACTATGGCCACATGGTGTGGCGCGACCTCAAGAGCAACCTGGAGCGTCTCGGCGCGCGCTACGAGGTCGCCGGTGAATACTGGTCCAAGCTCTACGAGGCCGATTACTCGCCCTACATCGCAGAGGTAGCCAACACCAAGGCCGACATCGTCGTAGTCGGCCTGTGGGGCGGCGACTTCGTCACCTTCCTCAAGCAGGCGACCTCCAGCGGCCTGCACACGAAGATGCGCATCGCCAACTTCGACACCGGCGGCAACTACGACACGCTGTCGTCGCTCGGCCAGCATGCGCCGAGCGGCCTGATCCTGTCTGCGCGCCACCACAACAACTGGCCCGACACGCCGCGCAACCGCAAGTTCGTCAACGACTTCCACCAGCAGGAGAGCCGTTATCCGAGCTACACCGCCGAGGGCGCTTACGCCGGGATCATCGCCATCGGCCGCGCGCTCGCGATCGCAGGCAAGAAGGCCAGCAATGAAAAACTGATCCGCACGCTGGAAGGCTTGCGCCTGAACCTGCCGGAAGACCCGGAAGGATTCAGCTCCTGGATCGATCCGGTGACGCACCAGGTCGTGCAGGCACAGGCCATTGGCGAAGTCGTGCCGGACGATCGCTTTCCGCCGGCGCAGGTCATGCTCGGCAACTGGACCGTCTATCGCGCGGAAGACCTGCGTCCGCCCCTCGAACTGATTCAGCAGCGCCGGGCAAGCACCCGTCGCGCACCTCTCGTTGTCCAACCACCACCTAGGAGAAGTAGCCCATGAGCGTTCAGCGCCCATCAACCCGCAAGGCAGGCATCGCACTTGCCGCCGTTTCCCTCGCTGTGTCGGCAGCCTTTGCACCGTCCGCACACGCAGCCGAAAACGGCAAGTTCCGCATCGGTGTCGTCACATTCCTGTCCGGCGGTGCCGCCGGCCCGTTCGGTGTCCCGGCAGCCAATGCCGCCAAGCTGATCGTGGAAGGGCTGAACAAGGGCGCATTGCCCGCTCCGCATAACAAGAAGGGCATCAACGGCGTTGAAATCGAAATCGTTGTCATCGACGAAAACGGCGGTGCTACCAAGCAGGTCGAGGAATACCGCAACCTGGTGCAACGCCAGAAGGTCGACGCCGTCATCGGCTACATCTCCTCCGGCGACTGCCTCGCTATAGGCCCCGTTGCCGAAGAGTTGAAGGCCCCGACCGTGTTCTTCGACTGCGGCACCTCCCGCCTGTTCGAAACCGTCAAGAATCCGAAGTACACCTTCCGCACCGGCCCTGACGCCGTGGTCGACAACGTTGCGCTCGCCCGCTATGTCGCCGAGACCCGTCCGAACATCAAGACCGTCGCCAGCATCCAGCAGAACTATTCCTGGGGCCAGGACTCCTGGAACGATTTCATCCTCGCGCTCAAGCAGATCAAGCCGGACGTCAAGGTCGTCTCCGAACAATGGCCGAAGCTGATGCAGGGCCAATACGGTGCAGAGATCTCCGCACTGTCCGTTGCCAACCCTGACCTGATCCACTCCAGCTTCTGGGGCGGCGACATGGAAGCCTTCATGCTGCAGGGCTCCGCCCGCGGCCTGTTCGACAAGCGCACTGCTGCACTGACCTGCGGCGACACCGGCGTCGAGCACTTCAAGGGACAGGTGCCGAACGGCGTGATCGTCGGCGGCCGCGGCCCGTTCGGCCAGTTCGCACCGAAGAACCCGCTCAACGACTGGTTCCGCCCGAACTTCACGACGCAGTTCAAGGAATCGCCGACCTATCCGGCATACAAGATGGCACAGGCCATCCTCGGCCTGAAGGCTGCCGTGGAAAAGACCACCAAGCCCAACACGCTGCCCACACCGGAGCAGATCACGTCCGGCCTGAAAGGCCTGACCTATGAAGCACCGGGCGGCACCGTCAAGATGTCGAGCTCCGGTGGCCACCAAGCTGTACAGGGCGTGTCGTACGGCGAGTACCAGTACGATCCCAAGACCAAGCTGGCGACCGTCACCAAGGTCAAGAGCTACCCGGGCGAATGCCTCATGCCGCCGGATGGCACGACTGCCGCCGACTGGATCAAGGCTGGCATGCCTGGCGCGAAGTGCAACTGACCTGACTCACTGTTAACGGAGCCGTCCGTAAAGTCAGTCAGACGGCTCCTTCTCCCTTGCAGGGGGAGGGGGGCCGTTCTCTCGCAGTCTGTAATCCGGTCGCTTCCCTTTGGAACTCCCATGAACACAATTTTCGCGATTCTCATCGACGGGATGATCTACGCCTCCTGGCTCTTCCTCGTCGCCGCGGGTCTCACCGTCATCTACGGTGTGATGCGCATCCTCAACATGGCGCACGGCAGCTTCTATGCGATCGGCGCCTACAGCGCGGCCTCGCTAGTCGGCTGGTATTTCTCCGGCGAACAGCCGGACGCGCCGTACTGGAGCTATGCAATGCTCGTCGGCTGCGCGCTGGTCGCGGGCCTCATTGTCGGCTTGGTTCTGGAGCAGGGCCTGTTGCGCTTCATGCGCGGGCGCGACGAAATCCTGATGGTCATCATCACCTATGCGCTGCTGCTCATCCTCGAAGATGCCACCAAGCTGCTGTGGGGCGTCGATCCCTACTTCGCCTACCAGCCGTACCGCCTGCTCGGCCAGACCTCGGTCGGCGGCATCCTCAGCTTCGCCAACTATGACCTCGCACTGGTGGTCGTATCGTTGCTGATCGGCCTGGCTGCCTGGTATGCACTCAACCGCACCAACAAGGGCCGCCTGTTGCGCGCCGTGATCCATGACCGCGAAATCGCAATGGCGATGGGCGTCAACGTGAACGTGATGTTCGCCGTCACCTTCGTGATCGGCGCCGTGCTCGGCGCACTGGCCGGCGCACTGACCGCACCGGCGATTTCCGTGACCCCCGGCATCGGCGTCGAAGTGATCGTGATGGCATTTGCCGTCGTGGTTGTCGGCGGCCTCGGCAGCATCGGCGGCGCCGCCGTCGGCGCATTGCTGGTCGGCCTGACCCGTTCGTTTGCGGTCCATATGGCGCCGGAGATCGAGCTGTTCGTGATCTATGGCGTCATGTTCCTCGTGCTGGCTGTGCGTCCGCAGGGCCTGTTCGGCCAAATCCTTGGAAGAAAGATCTGAAAATGCGTACTGAACTTGCTCTTGTTGCTGCCGCGCTGGCAATTGCCGCCGGCGGCTGGCTGGCGCCGGACTGGCTGAGCTTCCTGCTGACGCTGGCGTTTGCCAAGGCGCTGGTGGTGCTCGGCGTCGTGGTGCAGATGCGCGTGGGCCTCGTTACCTTCGGCCAAGCGCTGTTCTACTGCGTCGGCGGTTATGCCGCCGGCCTCGGCGCGCAATACCTCGGCGTGCGTGACGCGTTTGCCCTGCTTGCCATCGGCGTTGCTGTCGCGCTTGCACTGGCTGCCATCTGCGGCCTGCTGCTGGCACGCTACCGCGACATTTTCTTCGCGATGCTGACGATGGCGCTGTCGATGATCCTGTTCGGCGTGCTGGTGAAGTCCTCCGCGCTGGGATCGACCGACGGCTTCAACGTGTCGACGCCAACCTACTTCGGCTGGGAGCCGTCACCGGAGGCTGCCAAGCGCTTCGTGTTCCTGCTCACCGTCGCCGTCAGCGGCGTGGCCGCGGTTCTGTTCCACCGCCTGATGAAGTCGGGCCTGGGGCTGGTCGCCGAAGGCATCCGCGAAAACGAAATCCGCGTCGAGTATCTCGGCATCTCGCCGCGTGCCGCCATCTATGCGAACTATCTCGCTGCAGCAGCGGTGTCCGCACTCGGCGGCGGCCTGACCGCGCTCGCCACCGGTCACATCGATCCGGAAATGGCGTTCTGGACCACCTCCGGCGAATTCGTGTTCATCGCGATCCTCGGCGGCACTGGCCATGTGGCAGCGCCGTTCATCGCCGCGATCGTGTTCGCCGCGGTGCGCACCTTCGCCATCCAGGAAGCGCCGCATACCTGGCAGATGATGCTGGGCATCGTGCTGCTGGTGCTGATCATCTTCCTACCCAAGGGCCTGTGGAGCCTGGTCGGCAAATACAAGAAACGTCAAACCGCAGAGGTGAGCGCATGACCGCGATTCTCGAAACGATCGACCTGCAGCGCACCTTCGGCGCGGTGGTCGCAGCGCGTGACATCAATGTCCGCATCAACAAGGGCGAAGTGGTCGGCGTGATCGGCTCCAACGGAGCCGGCAAGACCACCTTCATCAACATGGTGACCGGCTACCTGCCGCCGTCCTCCGGCAAAATCCTGTTCGAAGGCCAGCTCATCGTCGGTCGCGCGTCGCGCGACATCACGCGCATGGGCATGGCGCGCTCCTTCCAGGTGGCGCAGCTGTTCCCGCAGCTGACGGTGCTGGACAACGTGCTGGTGGCGCTGGTCGCGGCGGAAAGCCCGCGTCCGTCGATGTTTGCCGGCTACGACAATCCGACGCGGCGCAAGCGTGCGCTGGAGATCCTCGACGAGTTCGGCGTTGCCAATTACGCCAACGCACTGGTTAGTGCCGTGCCGCAAGGCGCGCGCAAGCTGATCGACATCGCGATGGCACTGGTGTCGAACCCGCGCATGCTGCTGCTGGACGAGCCGACATCCGGCGTGTCGGTGGAAGAAAAGTTCCCGCTGATGGATACCGTGATGGCGGCGGTGAAGCACCACGGCACCACCGTGCTGTTCGTCGAGCATGACATGGACATCGTTGCCCGCTACGTGTCGCGCATCCTCGCGTTCTACAGCGGCGAAATCATTGCCGACGGCACGCCGATGGATGTGCTGTCCAACGAGCGGGTGCAGGAGCTGGTCATCGGCCACCACATCGTTCCCGCAGAGATCCTGGAAGGAAAAGTCGCATGAGCCAGCCATTGCTCTCCATTAAGAACCTGAACGTCGCCATCGACCGCATTCCCATCCTGCGCGACGTATCCATCGATGTGCCGAAAGGCTGCATGGCCGGCCTGATCGGCCGCAACGGCGCCGGCAAGACCACGCTGATGCGCTCCATCATGGGCCTGATGCCGGTGGACGCGAAGGCGATCGAAGTCGCTGGTGAAAACCTCGCCAACGTCGCCCCGCACGGACGCGCGCCGCGCGGCATCAGCTACCTGCCGGAAGACCGCCGGCTGATCCCGTCGCTCACCGTCGAGGAAAACATCCTGTTGCCGGTCTGGGCGAACGGCATTGCCGATGCGCCCAAGCGGCTCGAGTGGATCTACAGCCTGATGCCGGAAGTCAAAGGCTTCCGCGACCGCCGCGCATTGCAGCTGTCCGGCGGCCAGCAGAAGCTGGTCGCACTGGCGCGTGCGCTGATGCCGGGCCGCACGCTGCTGCTGCTCGACGAGCCCTTCGAGGGTGTGGCGCCGGTGCTGTCACGCCGCCTGACGGAAGTGATCGCCACGCTGCGCAACGAGGGCATGTCGATCATCCTGTCCGAGTCCGACGACACCCATTCCGCCGATTTGGTCGACCGCGTGTTCCGGATCGAGCGCGGCGTAGTCACTGCAGGCTAATTCACAGCTGCCCAATGGCGCTCCCCTCTCCTGCATGCGGGAGAGGGGCCGGGGGAGAGGGCAACGGAAAACTTCGTTACCACTCCTTCAATGAAATCTCATGAGGGGAAACTGCATGTCTCAATTCATCTTCGAAACCGTTCCGAAAATCGTCTGCGAGCAGGGCGCCGCATCGCGCATTGGCGAGCAGGCAAAGCAGCTCGGCATGCGTCACGTCTACCTTGTGACCGACCGTTTCCTGTTTGACGCCGGCCTGCTCAAGGGCGCGCTGGACAGCCTGCAGGTGGCCGGCATCAAGGCCACCGTGTTTGCCGACGTGCAGGCCGATCCGCCCGAGGCCAGTGTGCAAGCCGCGGTAGAGCAGGCCAAGGCCGCTGGCGTCGACGGCGTCATCGGCTTTGGCGGCGGCAGCTCCATGGATACCGCCAAGCTGGTCGCGCTGCTGGTGAAGACACCGCAACCGCTGATCGAGATCTACGGCGTTGGCCTTGCGCGCGGCCCGCGCCTGCCGCTGATCCAGGTGCCGACCACTGCCGGCACCGGCTCCGAAGTCACCGCGATCTCCATCCTCACTACGCCGTCCAACGAGAAGAAGGGCGTCGTGTCATCCTACCTGTACCCGGATGTGGCGCTGCTCGACAGCCTGCTGACGCTCGGCCTGCCGCCGCGTGTCACTGCCATGACCGGCGTGGATGCGATGGTGCATGCGATCGAGGCCTACACCAGCCGCCACAAGAAAAACCCGCTGTCCGACTCACTGGCAGTGCGCTCACTGACCATGTTGTACAACAACATCCGCACCGTGATCAAAGACGGCAAGGATGCGGCTGCACGCGAGTCCATGCTGCTCGGCTCGCTGTTTGCCGGCATGGCATTCGCCAATGCGCCGGTCGCTGCCGTGCACGCACTTGCTTATCCGCTCGGCGGCCACTACCACCTGCCGCACGGCCTGACCAATGCGCTGGTGCTGGTGCCGGTGCTCGAGTTCAACCGCAAGGCAGCCGAGAAGCAATACGCAGAACTTGGACGTGCGATCCTTCCGGGCGCCAGCTTCAAGAGCGACGAAGACGCAACTGACGCGTTCATCGACGCCATCAAGGCACTCGTCGCCGAGATGCCGTTCGAGCAAAACCTGCGCAGTGCGGGCGTGCCGGAAGGCGACCTGGAAATGCTGGCCAAGGACGCGATGAACGTACAGCGCCTGCTGGTCAACAATCCGCGCGACGTTACATATGAGGATGCGCTGGCGATTTATCGCGCCGTCTACTGATGCATTGCTGATACGGCATACGGGCCGCATGCCAACAGCAAGGCGGCCTCTCCCAACATTCATTGCGAATACACACCATGCAACTCAAAGACCCCACCCTCCTGAAGCAAAAGGCCTACCTCGACGGCACCTGGTGCGTCGCCGACAACGGCGCAACCAATACCATCCGCAATCCCGCCACTGGCGAAACCATCGCTCATGTTCCTGACATGGGCGCCGCTGAAACCTGCCGCGCGATCGAGGCAGCGGATGCCGCATTGCCGGCCTGGCGTGCGAAGACGGCAAAAGAGCGCGCTGCCATCCTGCGCCGCTGGTTCGAGCTGATCATGGCCAACCAGGAAGACCTGGCGCAGATCATGACGCAGGAACAGGGCAAGCCCCTGGCAGAAGCACGCGGCGAAGTCGCCTACGGCGCGTCGTTCATCGAATGGTTCGCCGAAGAAGGCAAGCGCGTGTACGGCGACGTGATTCCTTCCCCGACAGGTGACAAGCGCCTGGTGGTCATCAAGCAACCAGTCGGCGTCACCGCCGCCATCACGCCGTGGAACTTCCCGATTGCGATGATCACCCGCAAGGTTGGTCCCGCACTGGCTGCAGGCTGCACCTCCGTCGTCAAACCGGCGGAAGCAACGCCGCTGTCGGCGCTCGCATTGGCGGAACTGGGTGAGCGCGCCGGCATTCCGAAGGGCGTGCTTAACATCGTTACCACCGCGCGTCCTGCCGCTGTGGGTGAGGAACTGACCAGCAACCAGACTGTGCGCAAGCTCAGCTTCACCGGCTCCACGCCGGTCGGCAAGCGACTGATGGCGCAGTGCGCGGGCACCGTCAAGCGCGTGTCGCTGGAACTGGGTGGTAATGCACCGTTCATCGTGTTCAACGATGCCGACATCGACGCCGCAGTGCGCGGCGCGCTCGCATCCAAGTACCGCAACGCCGGCCAGACCTGCGTGTGCGCGAACCGCCTGATCGTGCAGGACGGCATCTACGATGCGTTTGCAGCGAAACTTGCAGAAGCCGTCGCCGCGATGAAGGTAGGCAACGGCCTCGAGCAAAACGTCGTGATCGGGCCGCTGATCAACGACGCAGCGGTCAACAAGGTCGAGAAGCTGGTGGCGGATGCCCTGTCGAAGGGCGCGAAAGCCGTCACCGGTGGTGCACGTCATGCATTGGGCGGCAATTTCTTCACACCGACCGTCCTCACTGAAGTAACGCCGGCAATGGCCGTCGCACAGGAAGAAATCTTCGGCCCGGTTGCGCCGCTATTCCGCTTCAAGACGGACGAGGAAGCGGTTGCATTGGCCAACAACACCCGTTACGGACTCGCCGCATATTTCTACTCACGCGACATCGGCCGCGTCTGGCGCGTGGCCGAGCAGCTCGAATACGGCATGGTCGGCATCAATGAAGGCATGATCTCCAACGAGGTCGCGCCCTTCGGCGGTGTCAAGGAGTCCGGCATCGGCCGCGAGGGATCGCACTATGGCATCGACGAGTACCTGCAGATCAAGTACCTGTGCCTGGGCGGGATGTAAGCCTCGGGAGAAGCAGTCCGCTGCGTATCACGGCGGACCGCTTCTTCAGGAGTTCAGCAGCTTCAGCAAACAGTAACGCATAAGCCCTCTACACAAGCGCGCGTCCGGTCAGCTTGGACAAGATGGAAAGCGGGCTGCTTTCCACCCTGTAGAGGGCGCTGGCAGGCAGGTTGAACGTTTGTTCCAGCATGTATTGGCCGCTCATCGCGGCATGGGAAGTCTGGTCCGAGAAACACACCCACGTGCTGCCCGCTGCGAAAGGGCAAGTGACTTGCGATGCAGTCTGCTGGTAATCGAGATCCAGCTTCATGCAGTCGTGCAATTGCAGCATCAGATGGTCGTATTCGCTCCTGACCGGCTTCGTCTTGTAAGTCGCGCGCAGCCACCATGCCTCCAGCCTGCTATACGGCTTCATGCGTGGAAGGAAGCGGCGCGCAACGGTCTCGAAGGGCTCGCCGACGCGCCAGACGCGAGGCACGCCGGCGGGATTGATATTGCTGAAAACACGCAAGATTCTTTTGCCGTGGTTCGGCTTGCCGGCAAATGCATCGACATGCAGTCTGCGATCGTCGGCACGCCATGACTGCTTGCGTGTTTCGACCTGCAATGGCCTGTAGCTGGTCGTCCCAGGTTGCAGCATGGATCTGTATGCCGGTGCCAGAGAATGGATAAGTTCGTTCGCTTGTTGCCGGAACCGGCCAATCATTTCTCTCGTTGTTTCCTGCAGCGTACTGTCTTCTTGCACGCCTTTGAGCCGGCCCTGGGGATCGAGGGTAATGCTGCGCGTATCTGCCGACAGCAATTCAGGCTTGAGCAGCGCGTGCTCACGCTCCAGAAGCGAGAAAGACAGCTTCGGAAAATAGAGCACCTTACCGGCTTCCAGGGCATCTATCCACTCGCTGCGCGCGTCGCCAAGTTGCCATCCCGTGGCGTCCATCTCGACGACTTGCGATTCGATGACGACCGATTCATTGTCCATTTGGGTCATGAAAAAGTGCAAAAAATGCTAGTCTACACCGATTGCAATATTGCTAACGCTGCCCCGACTCTTTTCGTCTTCCATCATTTTCCGCGCTCATGCGGCCGTGCGAGGTGTTGCGACGTCTCGCAAGAACACGCCAAGCGCTGGGCAGCGGCCTTCATCCAACACTTTTCTGAACTGCGTCTCACCGCACTCGATCGCTGCAAAAATGCCTGCCGTCAGCGTCTCATATCCTCGCTGTTCGCTGTTTGTCGCGCAGCACATAGAGCGGTTCATTCACCTTGCTCGGATCGTATGCCTCATGTTTGAGTTCGCTTTTGCGGTACTTATGAGCCTGTTTTCTACCAAAATAGGCTTTTAAAGCTGGCGGCGAGCTCCTGCTGCTCGCGTAACCGCAGAAACAGCGGCACTGCGTACATCGGCAGCGATGTGGACGGGTGCCGGTAGAGCATAGCCGGGCCGAACGCAGCGTCCCGTTCCGGCGAAAGGTGCCGCCGAGCCGGTCGACAAATGCGATGTGGCGCATGCCCTGGTTACGTGCCACGTCGCGGGTATTGTTCGTAGTGACCTTTCAGGGCATGAACCATGATGCCTGTATCTCTGCAGCTCCCATTTCTGTGGGATGGTGCTGGTCATGAAGGAGGATGTACCATCTTTCCCAATAAACATAGACGCGCGGGCCAAAAGGCTATAGTGCTTGTCAGGAACGTAACGCCACAACCACTTGGGCAATGTTGGCTGCTGTGGCGGAGCAAGATCGGGTGTGACGTCTTTTGCGGTTATTTAGCACTGTATGAACAACCAGCGTTGTGCTCAAACCCAGACCTGGCGCCCATTGTGGAGGATCAGCGAAATGTTTTATCAATCAGAGAGGTCCGGTTTATTAGTCAGACCGTGACGTATAAATCTAGTTCCCGCAGATAAAGAGAGCTACCGAAACACGGTGTAGATCAAGTGAGCATCAAATGGCGAGTGCGGCATATTTATGGAAGTCGGAAAAAATGCTATCTAGTGAAGCGAAGTGCACGAGCACGCA